>WASW01083668.1_pt1 | contig 20164 bp, 18 predicted proteins | sample 5698521 | NCBI WGS metagenome assembly WASW01 (sample SAMN11175560, study PRJNA528189) | sponge metagenome | isolation source: marine sponge | host: Leucetta | place: Antarctica: Western Antarctic Peninsula, King George Island | collected 2013-01
AAACCCTTTGTGACATTAGCATTCCGTATTCCCCGGTATTTCCCGGTATTTCCCGGTTCACTCCAGTTCTAAGTGTCGGGTTACACTTCGCCCGTGTCCGCATCAGGTGCGATGGACAAGCTATAACCGCGACCGCTGCCGCCTTGTTCATAGATGACCTGGAAACCGTCAACCGACGCCCCTGTCTCAAAGGTAAAGGCGAAGCTTTTCTCGGTGAAAGTGCCCGTATTAATGGCAGAGTCATTGGCGATGGTTAAGCCATCATTGCCACTGGTCATTTGAACACCACCGTTGCCATCAAAGGCGTCGGTGTCGAAATTCGGTGCTGAACCCGTTGGCGTTGCATCATGATTGTTGCCGGACAGGTCTTCCCATGTGTTCAACGTATTGCCATCGCCGGGCTGGTTTGCACTGTTGCCATCACCATCGAGATTCTTGGCATTGAGGTGGAATACCAAACCATCTGACGGCACACTGGCTTCGCTCAAAGACCCCGCACCAACCGAGACCGACACATCAAAACTATCAACTTGCCCTGCCACGGACACATCAACTATTTCCGTAACAGATGCTGTATTGCCTGTTGAGCTTTCGGTCGTCGTTGCGGTTATGGACAATTGGAAATCATCACCCGAGTTTGCCGCTGGTGTAATGGTAAGGCCATCCAGATCTGCGATGTCCAGCGTCCACGACCCGTTGCCGTCGTCCGTACCTGCTGAAAGCTGCGCGCCATCTGGCACATCCGCAATCGTGATCGAAACAGACTCAGAACCATCGGTATCGCTCAGATCAATATCAATATCGAGCGCAATCACTGCGTCTTCAAGACCTGACGCCGCTGACGTATCGACCGATACATCGTCTGCGGTCAGATCATCAACAGCAAGTGTGACATTGTTGGTCACCGAGCCGCCAGCGGACTCGGTCGCTGTTCCAGAAATCTGTAAATCAAACGCGCCAGACCCGTTCGGCACATTGAGCGTCAGGCCATCTAAATCATCAGGCTGCAATGTCCAGCTGCCGTCGCCGTTGTCTGTTCCTGCTGATAACGTCGCGCCATCGGGCAAGCCATCAACTGTGATCGACAGAGTCTCAGACCCATCGGTATCACCAAGAGCTGCAGTAATATCCAATTCAACGGTCACACCATCAGTCACGGCACCGCCCGGCGTTTCCCATTGTTCAGACATGTGTTGGTTCAGATCAGAAATATCATCCGCCGACAAAGCGCTGTTCCATGACGCGACTTCGGAGATCGTGCCCTGGAACTGGCTAGCGTTTGTGTCACCACTATCTGCCAATGTATCTGGCCGTACTGTGCTGTCATTCATTGAGCCAACAGAGATCGCACCGACGTGAGGGCCCATCGCCGGAACATTGGTAAGTTCGGCGACCTGGTCTCCGTTCAAGAAGCCCGTAAACGTGCCGTCTCCATTCGTCGCATCGTGCACCATCGCGGCGGAATAAGGTGTGTTCGGCTCGACCGTCCCCAATTCGATAACTTTATATGCGTTGCCACCGCCCCAATAACTCTCACCCCAAGCGAACGCAAATAAGGTTGGCTCGCCGGTATCGGCATCTGGTGCAATCGACAGGCTGTATCCGTTGGACCCACCACCTTGCTCATAAATCACCTGAAAACCGCCAACGCTGTCGCCGGTCTCAAATGCAAATGCGAAGCTTTTTTCTGCGTAAGTCCCACCGTTGGTATCGGCATTCGTTGGAATTTCTAACGCATCGTTGCCAGCGGTGAAACCAACGCCGCCATTACCCGAAAGCCCATCCGCATCAAATGAAGGTGCCGCCCCATGGGTCGTTGCGTGGTACCCATTACCGGATACATCGTTCCACGTCCCAACCGAGGCACCATCGCCTGGATTATCAGAGCCATCACCGTTGCCGTTAACGTCTTTGGCATTAAAGCGGAACACCAATCCATCCGACGGCACGGAACCAGCCGAAGCTTCAACAACATCGCCGATAGATGCACTGACCGTCACAGGGTCAGCTTCGGCTTGAACCGCGACATCAATACTTGTCGATTGTTCTGAAGTGGCACCCGTCGCTGTTTCTGTTGTGGTGACAGTGACGCCAAGCTGGAAGTCTGCATCGCTTTCGCTTGCAGGCGTAATGGTCAGTCCATCGATATCATCATTACCAAGGGTCCAGGTACCATCGCCATTGTCTGTCCCTGCCGATAACTGTGCGCCAGCGGGAACATCTGCAACGGTGATCGACACAGTTTCCGAACCATCTGCATCTGCGAGCGTCACGTCGATATCAAGTGAGATCGCCGCGTCTTCAAGTCCTGCCGCATTCTCAACAGCGATCGACGCACCATCCACATAAACGTCAGGTGAAGGTACTGTCGCAACTGTTGTTTCGGTATTGCCATCAGCATCGGTCAATGTCGCCGACACCTGAAGATTGAAAGCAGGTTGCCCGGTCGGCACCGTGATGGTCAGCCCGTTGAGTTCTGCTTCGGTCAGCGTAATCGTCCCGTCTTCGGCCACACTCCCCGCAGACAGAACAACGCCGTCTGGCAATGCATTAATGGTAATCGCTGAGACTGTTGCGCCATCGCCATCGTCACTGCCAATCACCAAATTCATTTCGACAACGTGGAACTGCTCACCACCTTCGGTATCCCAGTCCGTCGTGAAGTGCGCCGTCAGATCTTCGATATCGGATGCAGACAACGCTGAGTTCCAGGAAATCGCTTCGCCGATCGTGCCCTGGAATTGGCTGCCATTCACATCGGATGTATCAGCATAAGTATCTGGGCGAACAGAGTTATTCGACATCGCGCCCAAACCAACGCCACCGCCGTGGGACCCCATCGCTGGAACGTCGGTCAATTGTTCAATCTGGCCGCCGTTCAGAAAACCGGTAAAAGTACCGGTGCCTTCGGTAGAATCATGAACCATTGCTGCGGAATAGGATGTACCTGGCTCAACCGTACCGAGTTCAATTGCTTTGTATTGATCTCCAGCCGGCCAATAGTTCTCACCCCACGCAAAAGCAAATAGTGTCGGCTCGCCGGTATCGGCGTCCGGTGCAATAGCCAAGCTGTATCCGTTGCCGGTTCCGCCCTGCTCGTAAATCACCTGAAAGCCATCGACACTGGCACCGGTCTCAAACGCAAACGCGAAGCTTTTTTCTGTGTAGGTTCCGGTATTGATGCTGCTGTCATTCCCAACCGCCAGGCCATCGTTTCCGGCATCAAATGCAACACCACCATTATCACCAAGACCATCCGCCTCGAAAGAAGGCGCTGAGCCCAGCGTACTGGCGTCGTGCCCGTTACCAGATAGATCAGACCACTGAGACACTGACGATCCGTCAGCACCTGCGTTACCCGCGCCATCGATATCTTTGGCCGAAAACCGAAACACCATTCCTGCATCTGGAACTGAGCCTTCGGTGCCCTCTGACGTGACGGCACCATAAGAAACATCGATATCAGGGGCATCGAGCACGGCGTCGACTGAAACCTCGAGATTAGCCGAGAGACTGGCCGTATCGCCGGATGCTGATTCTGTGCTGGTTGCGGTAATACTTAAATCAATCGCGCCCGAGAAATCTGACGGTGGTGTTATGTTAAGGCCTTCGAGATCGCCTTCCTCAAGCGTCCAGGTGCCGTCTCCGTTATCAGTTCCAGCGGAAAACTGCGCGCCTGCAGGAATATTTCCAATAGTGACGGAAAGCTGTTCTGAGCCATCGAGATCAGACAACTGTGCCCGAATGTCTAGTGGGATCGAAGTGTCTTCTGCGCCGGCTGCATTAGAAACCTGCAAATCTGGATCAGACGCGTCCGTGTCAACAATCGGCGTGTCGTCTTGTTGGTTCAATAGCTCTTCTTCGTCGTCGTTATTATCAAGACCACTCGTTGCGCCTGAGGCATCCGCGTTCGCTGGGTCGCTGTCTTGCGCCCTCAGCACTTCAAACGTCTGCTCAAATTGTGGACCCAATGGCTCGGTCGGCGGAAGTGGCGTAACGCCAACACCTGTGATTTGAAGAACAAAACCATCGCCTGAATTATCGTTGGATGATGCCGTTTCTTCTCGAATAAGCACGAGACGTTCTACATCCTCACCACGCACAGTGACTGAGCCATCTTCGTTGCGTTCCCCAACAGACGTTACGAAACCGTCTGGAATTCCTTCAATTCGAAGTTCAGCATCATTAGCAAGATCATCAGTTTCAAACGCGATGGCAATCCCCCGAGAACCATTTCCATTATCGTCACCGGCAAGCGTCTCCGCATCAATGCGAACATCATAGTTTCTAACTTCGATCCCGCTTGCTTCCAGACGCGCAATTTCTTGCAATCTCTCGATCTCGTTTGGGTCGCGCACGTCGTTACTGCCCATGTGTAAATTCGGCGTTGTAACATCGATATTTTCTTTGATTTCGGCTCGGCCACCCAAAGTGACAGCGTCCATTTCCGTCGCGGTAAGCGCGTCACCCGTTTCGCCGCTGTCAAAATCAAACAGCTGGGTATCGTCCTGCGGTGACTGATCGCTTGGGGGAAGCGCCATACCAAATTCCTTTTCTTTTCGAGGCATGTATATGCCCACGTATAATCAATTTATCGAAGCTTTGATCGTTGGTTTAATCTTAAATGCTGTCAGAATCCTGAAGCCCTCGATTTTATTTTTATAAGATCAAAGACTTAACTCTAGGCAAGCCATGTATATTTTTTAAAACTCACCATAACTAAGGAACGATCAGATTATAGCCTGGACTTCGGTTAATATTAACCTTGGAAATGTGGCTTTTATCGACTGTTGCACGTCATCAAACATCGCTATTTACCCTTGCCAACAACCAGTCCTCAAAGAGGCTGGCAAGCGGGTTTTGATCACGTTTGACGGCGAGAAAATACCCGTCAACGCTTGGGGCTGATCCACTCGGCACGGTGACCAATGACCCATCCTGAAGACAGGGCTTAGCAAGCAACGAACTTGTGAGTGCAACACCGGCACCCCGACGGGCTAAATCGATAGCAAGGCCGTGTGAGTCGACAAATATACTTGGCGCCAATGCGTCAGGATAATCGACCTGCTGCGACCAGTTTTTCCACCCATCCGAAGTCCCTACTGCCTCGACTAACGATTGTTCGCCAAGCCGATATGGATCTACAGAAATTGATGGTGATGCGACAACGATCGAGTCATCAGGCAACAGACGTTGAGCGCCTTTGCCGACCAATGCGTCAGAGCCAAAGCGAACCTCTATATCCGCAAGTGGCAAATGGAATTCATCAGGCCATGTTGTATTCACAATTCGAAGACGAATATCGGGATATGCTTTTCTGAATTCCAGCATTCCCGGGGCAATATACCACTGCGAAAAGCTCACAGATGTTGCGATGGTAAGCAAGTTGAGCTGAGAACCGGTGTCGAATGCCAGCGAGACCGCTGCCAGGCTGCCAAGCGCTTTGCTGACATCAGGCAATAGGCGACGTCCATCGTCACTAAGCGCCAAACCACGCGACTTGCGATGGAACAACACGACACCAAATCGCAACTCCAAAGACCGTACATGCTGACTGATAGCTGATTGGGTCAGGCCCAATTCATCGGCTGCACCCGTAAAACTGAGGCACCTGGCCGATGCTTCAAAGGCCCGAAACCAGGTTAACGGCGGCATTTTACGTCCCATTGCTACATCCTAGGTATTAGTGTTTCTAATGGATAGTCCCCAAATTGTATCATTTGTCAAAAATAGCAAGAACACCTCATGCTTAACGCCAGTAATTCAAACGCGGAGCATGAACGATGGACCCAAAAATTCGAAAGATTGTAACCTTTGACGAAGAGATCCTCATCGAAGGGTTTCGGGCTGTCAGTGAGCCGTGGCGAATGTTCGCGGTTGCCGCCGTGGTCGCGAACCCTTGGAGCGGTCGATATGTCGACGATCTAAACACCGAAATCCGCGCTATAGGGCCGGTTCTAGGCGAGCTACTGACGGATCGTATGATCACCCTGGCCGGTGGTGGAGATAAAATAGAGGCTTATGGCAAGGCAGCTGTCGTTGGTCTTGATGGCGAGATCGAACATGCGTCAGGGCTCATTCATACGCTCCGTTTCGGAAACCATTTCAGGTCCGCCGTCGATGCGAAATCCTACCTCGCCTTTACCAATACACGTGGTGCTGCGAACGCACCGATCATGGTGCCGCTCATGGACAAGAATGATGCAGGCAGGCGTTCTCATTATCTCACAATTCAATTCGCAATCCCGGATGCGCCTCGATCAGATGAAATCATCGTGGTGCTGGGTGCTGCAACCGGCGGACGCCCGCATCACCGGATCGGTGATCGCTATCAAGACCTAAAGGACCTCGGACATGACGTGGACAACCCGGCAGCGGTTTAACTTAACGGATGCGATTGCGTCAGTTCGCGTCGGCGATGGTGACCCTGTCGCGTTGATACATGGCGTCGGCCTTTGTGCCGAAAGCTGGGGCGCGCAAATTGATCCACTGGCGAGCGAATTCAGCATTTATGCGTTGGATATGCCAGGGCATGGCAGGAGCCAGCCACTACCCGGATCACCAGACCTTTCCGACTATGTGGATCGTATCGCAGAAGCACTGTTTGTGATCGGTAAACCGGTTCGCATTGCCGGACATTCGATGGGTGCCCTGATCGCGATCGAGATTGCGATACGGTATCCGTCGTTATGCAATGGCGTTGCAGCACTCAATACGATCTACCGACGGTCAAATCAGGCTCGGAAAGCAATCCGCGCCCGTGCGCAGTCATTGTCCTTAACGCAGCCAAGTGATCCGACGGCGACACTTGAACGTTGGTTCGGCAGCGACACTTCCCATGATGCAGCGACAGCTTGCAGGGCATGGCTAACAGCCGTCGATCCCGCTGCATACGGTGCCGCTTACAGAGTGTTTGCTGAGGCAGATGGCCCATCAGATGAGGGTCTCAAAGGCTTGACCTGTCCCGCATTATTTTTGACTGGTGAAGAAGAGCCAAATTCTACGCCTGCGATGTCGGTCGCTTTGGCAACCCACGCCCCCATTGCACGCGCAGAGATCATTTCCGGCGCCGCGCATATGGCATTGATGACCCATCCCGATGATGTGACAAAAATCCTTAGTGATTTTTTTCACCAGTGCAAGGAGAGCTAACATGATCCCACTCGACACCAAGGCTCTCCGCGCTGCCTTCGGAAGCTATCCAACCGGTGTAACTGTCGTGACCAGTACAGACAGTTCTGGTGCGCCTGTCGGTTTCACTGCGAATTCATTCACATCAGTTTCAATGGATCCGCCATTGCTGCTGGTTTGCCCGGCTCGGAGTCTTTCAAGTTTTGAGCTTTTTGAGACGTGCCAGCGGTTTGCCGTCAATGTCCTTTCCGAAGGGCAAGAAGACATATCCAACATCTTTGCCGGATACAAAGGGGATCGGTTTTCTCAAGTTGACTGGTCCCCCGATCATGGTGGCATGCCCCTTCTCAACAACGCAGCCGCCCAATTCTCTTGCGTCACAACTCAGGTTATTCCGGCTGGTGATCACATCGTTCTTGTCGGTGAAATCGATGGGTTCAATCATACCGATTTTCGAGGACTGGGATACGCATCAGGTCAATATTTTAGCCTTGGCCTCGAACGCGCGGCAGTAGAATTACCGCCTCCAGGCCGCAGCGCTCACGTGGGTGCCATTGTCGTACGCAATGACATGGTGCTCCTCGATGAGACGCCGAACGGGTTTGATCTGCCAAGAATAGAAATCACTGAACCCGCGCCTGTCCGTGAAGCATTGTCATCCTGGTTCGATAAGCACCGCGTAAAAATCTCGCTCGGCAAAGCCTATTCGATATTTGATGACAATATCGCCGGGCATTTCACGTACTTCCTGGCCAAGACCTCAAGTTCCAATACACCAGACGGGTGCCGCTTCATCGACATCAATGATCTGACCGAGCAGTCGTACGCGTCACCAACTTGTGCCGCGCTGCTAGAACGTTTCGCTATCGAATTTCAAACCCAGTCATTTGGTCTTTATGTCGGCGATAGCACGTCCGGCGACCTCCATACCATCCAACCAGGGAGCTAACAAAATGGACTTCTCACTTTTTGCTCATATGGAGCGCCTGACGCCGGATCAGCCACACGACGAGATGTACGAGGAATTCATTTCGTTGTGCAAGATGGCCGATGATAGTGGCATGCGCGCGATTTGGACCGGGGAGCATCATGGTATGGAATTTACCATCGCCCCAAACCCCCTCCTCAATATTGTTGACCTGGCACATCAGACAAAGAATGTGAAACTCGGCACCGGTACCGTGATTGCACCTTTTTGGCATCCGATAAAACTCGCCGGTGAGGCTGCGATGACCGATTTGCTCACCGATGGACGTCTCGAACTGGGTATCGCGCGCGGTGCGTATTCATACGAATACGAACGATTGATGCCCGGACTAGACGCTTGGGAAGCAGGCCAGCGGATGCGTGAGATCGCCCCTTTATTGCCAAAGCTGTGGCAAGGCGACTGCGCCCATGAGGGTGAACATTTCTCTTTTCCCTGCGCAACATCATCGCCAAAGCCAGTTCAAGAAGACGGTCCGCCAATTTGGATTGCCGCCCGTGATCCGAGCAGTCATGAGTTTGCCGTCCACAATGGCTTCAACGTCCAGGTAACGCCACTATGGCAAGGGGAAGATGAGATCACTTCGCTGATGGAACGATTTAATACAGCCTGTGAATCCTACGCTGGGCCACGCCCCAAAATCATGCTGCTGCATCATTTTTATGTTGGTGCTGATGCCGATGACGCAATGGATGGCGCACGCCTGCTAAGTCGCTTTTACTGTCGTTTTGGCGCATGGTTCCAAAACAAAAAACCAGTTTCACAAGGGATGATGGAACCGCTGAGCGAAGAGGAAATGGCAGCCAATGAAATGATGGCACCTGAAAAACTCCGCCGTGATTTAACTGTCGGCACAGCAAGTGAAGTTATAGATCGGATCAAGCGCTATGAAGACATGGGGTACGACGAGTTTTCACTATGGATTGATAGTGGGATGCCGAGCGAGCGGAAACGATCGTCGCTGCAGCGTTTCATCGATGACGTCATGCCTGCTTTCAATTAAAGGGACGAGATTATGAGCGATATGCAGCACTACCAGCTTTTCATCGATGGGTCATGGTGCGATGGCGCGAAAGGCCAGGTCATGGATTCCGAAAACCCGGCAACGGGTAAGTCATGGGCCACGTTTGCGTGCGCCGCGGCCGAAGATGTTGAACGCGCTGTAGCGGCTGCAAGGCGCGCTTTGAATGACCCTGCATGGCGCGACCTTTCACAAACGGGGCGCGGCAAACTGCTGTATCGCCTGGCTGAACTGATCGAAGCAAACGCAGAAAAAATTGGCCAAGTCGAAACCATTGATAGCGGAAAGTTAGCCGCCGAGACGATTTCGCAATCACGCTATGTTGGCGATTATTATCGATATTTTGCAGGGCTGGCGGACAAGATCGAAGGCGCCGTCCTGCCCATCGATAAACCTGACATGCATGTCTTCACGTCCCGGGAACCGATAGGCGTCGTGGCGGCAATCGTGCCGTGGAACGCACAGATGTTCCTCACTGCGACCAAACTCGGTCCGGCACTTGCCGCGGGATGCACAGTCATTTTGAAAGCTTCCGAAATGGCTCCGACGCCGATGTTTGAATTCGCTAAGCTAATCGAACAAGCAGGATTCCCATCCGGTGTCGTTTCCGTCATTACCGGCGATGCAGAGAACTGTGCCATTCCACTGACCCGTCATCCAGATATCGACAGGATCGCATTTACAGGCGGCCCGGGAACCGCCCGGCATGTGGTTCGAAATTCGGCTGAGAATTTCGCTGTGACGACGCTAGAACTCGGCGGGAAATCACCCATCCTCGTATTTGAAGACACAGACCTGGAAGGTGCGGCGAACGGCCTGATTGCCGGGAACTTTGGTGCGTCTGGGCAGTCATGTGTGGCGGGCTCACGCGGCTTCGTTCATCGTTCAATCATCGAGGCAATCATTGAGCGGATCGCTGAGAAAATTGCCGGCATTGTTGTCGGCGACCCCTTGGACAGTCAGACACACGTGGGACCTTTATGTACCGCCACTCAAGTTCAACGCATTGAAGAGACACTTGCCACTGCGCGCAAACAGGGTGCCAAAATTCGCTTCGGTGGCGCGCGTCCCGCTGGCATGGACCAGGGCAATTGGTTCCAGCCAACTTTGGTGCAATGTCCTGACAGCAATATAGAGACACTTAACGTCGAGATGTTTGGTCCTATTATGTCACTGGTCCCCTTTGATACCGAAGAGGAAGCTGTCGCCTTGGCAAACGCGTCCATGTATGGCCTCGGGTCCGGGGTCTTCACTGAAAACCTTGCCCGTGCGCACCGTGTGTCGAAAGCGTTGAAAGCCGGGATTTGCTGGATCAACACGTACCGCGCTGTATCGCCTATTGCGCCCTTTGGTGGATTTGGGGACTCAGGTTATGGCCGAGAGGCTGGTGTCGAGTCTGTGCTTGATTACACACGGACAAAGACGACGTGGATCAACACTTCTGATCGCCCGATGGCCAATCCATTCGTGATGCGGTAGGTTTCCCAATCTCGCCCGCCGTCACTCGTGCTACGTATTCTCCATAATTTCTTGATAGATTTTGGCGTCAGTAGCACCTTCGGAGCCAATGAGAAGGACGCTGGAATTCTTTCCTAAATTTAGTTTTTCTCTTAACTCTTGATTACGAGCTAATGCGATCAATGCCGCCATTCCGGCCACAGCACTTTCGCCAGCTTGAATTGCCGGATCAGTCCCGAGTGGCCGTCCCGCCAATCGCATGGTCGGGGCAACCAACGATTCTGGGATCGTTAAATAATCACTCGCCTCTGAGGCAAGAATTTCCCAGGCCAAATCCGATGGCTCGCCACAAGACAAGCCTGCCATCATGGTTTCTTGATCAATGTTAAATATCGTCTTTTCTCCGACTTTACCGCTGGCGTAGAGGCAAGCTGCAAGTTCTGGTTCTACAACGATAATGCGTGGTGAATTTGCACCTAACTTTTGGCGTAATCGCGCTGCCATTGCAGCTGCTAACCCGCCCACGCCACCTTGCACAAACAGATGCGAAGGTATGTGGTCAGATTGCTCTATAATCTCGTCGATCATCACGCCATACCCCGCCATCACATCCGTTGGTGTGCGTGTGTATCCTTCCCAAGATGTATCTGAGACGACAAACCATCCATTTTCTTCGGCTTCATCCCGCGTGACCCGAACAGACTCATCATAATCACCATCAATACGGATAACCTCAGCACCAAGGTCGCGCATTGATTTCTCACGCCCCTCAGAAACTTCTTTGTGAATATAAATGCGGCACGGCGCGCCAACAGCCTGAGCCCCCCACGCGAGCGAGCGCCCATGATTTCCATCGGTAGCCGACACGAGCGTGATTTCAGCAACATCTTTCGCAATTGAACCGTCACGTATCTCAGACAACTCGACATGACGATTTAGGTTTTTTGATAACTCACGCTGCAACACGAGCAAACCCGCGTAAGATCCTCCAAGCGCCTTGAAGCTGCCAAGCCCAAAACGCGGACCTTCGTCCTTGTACATAATCGCACCGAGACCAAGTTTGTCTGCCAAGCACGATAACGAATGCAAAGGTGTTGGCGCATAACCATTCCAGGATGGAATTTCAGCGATAGCTCGAGAAAAGTCATTTTCGGTAATTATCTCAAACGCTGCTTCTGAGGTGTCTGACACCGTTCCGACATGATTGATTACTGCTTGCTCAAAGATTTCGAACATTTTGGTTTTCCTCGTGTGCGTCAGTTTAAACGATCTTTCGTTGATGAGTGTGTTCTCATTACATGATGCGATTACATTGGAATTAGTGCCTGTAAGCGCTGAATTCATCGTAATTGCTGTAGGAAATGTAACCTCGAACCCATGGAATAGGTTGCCTGTTATTGGTTTATTTTCGAATTTTATTCTGATAAATTCTACTTATTAGAATATAATTTTAATAGAATAGAATGAACTCATGGATGCTCTTGATCGAAAAATTCTCAATCTGCTGCAAAAAGACGCTTCGACAACCAATGCGAGATTGGCCGAATGTGTCTATCTGTCTCCGTCGAGCTGCTTGCGCAGGGTCAATCGGCTAAAAGATAGCGGCAAAATAGTAAGTATTGTCGCAAGGTGTGATCCTGCGGCTTTAGGTCGTGGCCTGTCGGTAATTGTATTGGTTACGCTGAAATATGACGCTGTCGCAAAGCGGTGTGAATTTATGGAGAAAGTGTCAAACGAGACGGCAATCAGCCAAGCCTATTCTGTTTCGGGTGAAACTGACGTTACTTTGTTTATGAATTTGACCGGTATGGACGAGTATGTAGAGATTTGTGAACGCTTGTTCGATCATGACGAAAACGTAGATAAGTTCAAAAGTCTGTTTGTCATGGACCACTTTAAGAACGAAACAGCGATCCCCCTGGATGCCGTTGAATAAGATTGCCGCGTACTACGCGGGGTTTTGAGTATCGTCATGCAGAGAGACGAGATATTTAGCTATGCTCCCCACACTAACCGGCTTGATAAAAACTTTAATAGTCGGGTCGTCCGAATAGGGATGAGTTCCGTCGGCAAGTAATTTTCCCGTCGTGACAATGACGGTGATATCGCGGGTTATCTTGCGCATTTTTTGGATCATTTTTTCACCTGACATGCCAGGCATTTGCAAATCGGCAATGACGACATCGAACGTATCGGGTCTATAAATTTCGAGAGCTTCCAAACCGCTCCCCGCTGTTTCGACTTTGTGACCCAAGCGCTTTAAAAAACGTGCAAGACTATTTCGCGCCAGCTCCTCATCATCCACCAGAAGCAAGCGAAGTGAAGGCGACCCATCGGCATTCTGATCTTCCGGCTGGGGGACCAATTGCGTTGGTTGTGCAACTTTTAATCCGGCGCTGCATGGCAATTCGATCACAAAACACGCGCCGTTTTCTAACCGATTGACGGAAATTTTACCGCCCATCGTTTCAATGATCGCATGGCTTATGGAAAGCCCCAGACCCGTTCCTGCACCAACCTCTTTTGTTGTAAAAAATGGGTCAAATATCTTTGCCAGAACGTGATCAGGAACGCCGTTTCCGTTATCACGCACCGAAATTATAACCGTATTCAGATAATCACTTTTCCCGACTGTGATTTCGATTTTCCCCGGGTAATCGGCGATGTCTAAGTTGCGGGTTTCGGCACATTCTGCGATCGAATCCGCTGCGTTGGAGAGGAAATTCAACAGCACTTGCTCCAATCGGGACGCAGCCCCTCTTACCAGCCACTCGTTGGTGCGCGAATTGGACACCAATTCAATATTTCTGGCCTCAAATTGTTTGGAAAAAAGCTGAACAGCATCTTTGACGCTAACCGCAGGATCGAAGGGGAGACCGTCTTCTTGATCACGGCGAGAGAACACGCGCATATGATCAATTGTTTCCGCCATGCGGACGGTCTGCTGGACAACGGTCTCCAATATATCCCGTTGTCCATCGGAATCGAAAAGACCTTCATCAATATCCATCAACGCCCCATCAGCGGAGAGACGAATGATGTTCAAGGGTTGGCTTAATTCATGACTGATCCCCGCCGACATGCGGCCTAAAGTCGCAAGTTTCCCAGACTGGATGAGCTCATCTTCCGTGCGTTTACGATCGGTAATGTCATTGACGATAGTGACATGCCCACCATCGTCCGTGGCGGAGCAAAACAATTCGAGAACCCGCTCATCGGGGAGGCGTTCAATAAAGCTTAGAGGTTTGCCCTCCCGCGAGGTTGGCAAATGTTGTTTGACCAAATCATCGGTAACGCCACTTCCAAAATCACCACGTTCGGCGCGCGTGCGAAATGCGGTATCGATGGATTGCCCCAACTCGACATCCGAAGCGACTAGGGAGTAAAAATCCCGGTAGTTTTGGTTAATTACCTGAATAATGCCGTTTCGATCGGTGATCAGAATAGCGCTACTCATGTTGTTCAATGCGGCATGTAAATGTGTCTCGCGCTCTTCCAGCGTTTGTTCGGTCTGCTCCAAATCGTTGACTTTATTCGCCAACTCCCGTGTTCGCGATTCAACCCGTCGTTCCATGAGATCGTAGGCATTTTTAAGATCAACCATCGTCAGCCGAAGCGCACGCATGGGCAGGACACGCAATGTGACAAATACGGCTGCCGCCAATAATAGCCCTAAGACGGCAGCAAAACCGGTGCGTATCCAAATTCCCCGAAGGCTTTTTTGAATTTCGATCCGCCCAACATCCTTAAAGCCGTCGCTCAAGGGTGCGGAACGCATCAACACAGGCCAAGCCGGTTTATCGCCGAGCGTATGAAGGATCAAATTATTGTCATCGAACAGTCGACGCTGCCAATTATTTTCATTCAATGTAAGATTGTGCAGCACGGAAGCATCGGCATGATCGATACGGAAAATCCAGATTTCCGGATTGGCATAGATGAATTGTGAAAATTCTTCCGCTTCAATTTCGACTTCAAATTCCGCCCGTTCCACGACGTTACCGACCGCCGTTAAGAAATACATCAGCGGAACGAGCAACAATATCGACAGTGCGATGACGCCCGCAATCGTGGATATGAGTCGTGCCATCTTCTCCGTACGGTCGACCGGCATAGGGCTCATACTATTTGGTTCCACCAAGAATTTGATGGCCGGTCTGTTCCATAATCGCTCTACCCGCGGGCGCACGTGCGAAAGCCATGAAAGCCTTGGCCCGATCACTTGGGGTGGGTGACGTGACGAAATAGAAGGTTTTGAACAGGGGATATCTGGAATCGGCCAGGGCCGCGCTGTTCGGCACCACGCCATCGAGAGAGAGGATGTTTAAACGGCGCCCTTCGCCTCGCACAACGGACATGGAAATGGGCCCAAATGCACCCGGCGTTCGCTCAAGAAAATCCGCTGTTTCTTGATCGTTGAATGTGACCGGCACGTCATGGCGCTTGCGCGCCTCGGTATCAGCCGCCTTCATTCTTGGAATGAGGCGAATGAGTTGTAGCGTATCCGAGTCATCTCGTGGGCGGAGCACTAAACGGATAAAAGATCCGTCGTCGAATTTTTTCCGCTGTCTCGCATAGATTCTCACCACATCGTCCGTGGAAATGTTTTTTTGCGGATGGCGCTCGGGAACGGTAAAAACAAGTGGCGTTTTGGCGTAGGCGTTGGTCACTGCACCCGCTGCCACTTCTTTTTTATTCATCGGTCGAGCAGACAATCCAAGGTCAATGGCCCCCGCCAAAACAGCTTTGACGCCGCCACTGCTTCCGAGACTAGGCAATACTTGAATGGTCACGTCGGGGTTGGCTTTTTCATATGCCCTGGCGAGTTGCCCCATAGTCCCGAGGTCTCCACCAGTGCCACCAATTTTGAAAACTTCGGCAGCCAACGACAGTGGCAATAAACATCCAGCAATTGCCGTGATTATGATCCCAAAAGTCCGTTTGCTAGACATAAATTCAAACATTCGCCTACTTCACCTGTTTAGTTGAACCGACATTACCCAAGTAGCCTTCGTTTCTGAGCCGGTTTTAGCTCACTAATCCGCCGCAAGCAATTGCTCAACCAATTTTTGAACTTCAAAACCATCTCGCGCCGTTGGCATATTTATGTCTTCACCGCGCAGGCGACCCGCGACACCATCAAGGGTCCGCTGACGATCTTTATCGTCAATGTCCGCGATCTCAGTAAATTGCTCAGTCCATGGTCCGCCATCACTAGCGCTGATCCGACCACCGCTATGAAGTCGGTACGATATCTTCGATCCCCGAACCGTATACTCGGTTCCAGCTGGGCCAGCGCCGCCCGTTGCGGCACGGATGAATACAGGAATACCGGAAAAATCCAATTCTGCCATCAAGTGAGTCTCAGCAGACGTTCCATCAGCCGGAAATTTTACATGGGCGTGAACGATTTTACCCTGGCCCAGCAGACGCCGTGATAAATATAACCAGTGCGACAACATTTCACGGGTGAAGCCGCCTTGTTCACGCTTGGCCAACCATGTCGCAGATTCCTGGAATGCACGCGGCCATTGATTTAAGTGCACCGCGATCTCAATGCCGACCACATCGCCCATGGCACCTGATGTCATTTTCTCTTCGATGTGCGTGCTGCCGCGTGCGTTGCCATGATTGAAATTCAAAACATGAGGCAGTTCAGCGCGTTCAATTTGAGCCAAAAGATCAGCACTCTCGGTCACGTTAACGCCGAACGGCTTTTCGCAATACACAGGCGTCTTTGATTCTATGGCGCTCAGAAAATACCCACGGTGCGACTGAGGCGGGCTGGCGATATAAACAAGATCGACATCCGGATCAGCAATAAGCTCATCTGCATTCGTGCTTATCTTGAGCCCCGGATATTCCGCAACAACAGTGTTCGCTGCCGCCGTGTCCGGATCCCAAATTGCTGTCACCGCAAAAGAATCATGTGCGACCATGTCAGCGAGCATTTTCTGCCCCATGCCGCCCAGGCCAATTATGCCAACGTTATACATTGTAAGGATTTGCCTCTGTTGATCGGTTTAAGATGGATGTTAATGGATCAGCGATCTATTCTCTATAAGTATGACGCTTTCGGCATAGGTATAATGCTTTATATGAAGCCCTAGACCTTTGGCGCATTACGTTCAATTTTTTATATTGAATTCCCACTTATTACCCGCTCCGCAAGCTCTAGCGCATCGCGCAAATTGTCACGACTGCATTTATTACATAACAAGTGCAGCTTCGTGCTGTTCGTAATCAAATTTGTAGAGTATCTGCCATTTCACGCCCTTTTTGCTGCTGATTGCTTAGTCGTGCTAATCCGCTAAAATCACAGCATGGACGCACACACAGCAATAGCACAACTCGCAATGGAACATGCAGGCACTGCAGCAAAGCCATTGGGTTGCTCAAACATTGCAGAGCTTACTGAAAAGGCTTCCTTGCCGGGTGACTTCAAGATTCCCGGCCCGAATAAATTTCTAAACTGGCACGGCTACACACTCCTAGGCATATTAGACGTTCTTTGCGTGCACACTGAAACCCCGCAAGAAAAAGCCAGTGGCAGCAATATTAGCGTGAGCGAAGAACTTTTTGACGTGCTGGTGCGACACATTCCAAGCGGGACTGTGGTGAGCATCAAGCCAGACGATAACGACTACACAAAGATCACAGCACAGCCCGCCACAGCGCATGAACTAAAGATGTTCAAGACATTCTTTCAACAGGACGAACCCGTAGATGACACCAAGCTACCCGACAATCCCCAGAAGTGGCTGACGTTCTACCGGACCAAGCTCTAGCGCACCGATGCTCCAATTCATAACAAGATCACGCGTACAGCATTCCTAACAACTCAACACCAAATCACCGGATGCACGACAACTATGCTTACACGTTCGAATCGTGTATGCTGTCTGCCTAACAATCATCTGGTATCGGAAATATCAATGGCAAAAAACACTGAAAAGACCGGTAAAAAAGCCGCGTCGTCCGCAAGCAAAACCTTGAGAAGCACAACGGCGTCAAAAGCCGCAAAATCATCGGCTGGTTCAGCACTTGCTCAGAGCAAAACGACCAAGGAAACAAGCAAAAAGGCCGCATCCGCTGCCAGCAAGACATTACAAAGCAAGACGGCTTCGAAATCAGCAAAATCAGCGGCGGGATCAACGCTGACCCAACGGCGCGACAAAAAATAAAGATCAATCCGATCATGCCGCGTTGGCCATGGCTGATTTCAAGCAACTAACCTGCAAGCCAATTTGCAGAACTGACGCCCAATTACCGAAAACATTGCAATTTGAAACGCACGCTGAGAGATTTAACGCGTGTGTTGCGATGACCGGTTGAGATCACAACCAAAGCGGGCATTTATAATGATTAGCGTAAGCTTGAGAGATTTGCGATCAATGCTTTCTCTTTAAGTCGCAGTTCGGCCGAAATCTTGTGGGCCAAATCTTGGTCTGGGGTGCAACAAATATTAACTACATCATCACAGCCTTTTCTTGCCTCACGCAAAACCGTTAACAACGCCTTCTCAACAATCCTCGAAATATTATCTGACTTATCAACTTCGCTACCCAAAGACGTTATAATTTCCTTTGCGGCGTCATCAGCCAATCGTTTGATGGACATCGTTAGCTCCCCTCTATCAAAGTAATGCTGAATAAAATTGGTCTGAGTCGCAGTATCTTATTCAAGGTTGAAATCGACTATTTCATTTTAGAGCCAATGCCGTGCTCTGCCCATTGATTTATATCAAATTGATTTCACCAATGTATGAACTCTTCGACTTCTTCCAACTCCCAATGCAGCTTGTGATCGAAGAAATTGCGCGAATGCGGTCAGGACGGTTTTAAGAATTTTCAACCAAGCGTTACCCCAGAACGAAAAATGCCTCAGCGACAACTCGCTAAGGCATAGAAAAGATTGGTAGCTGAGGAGGAGCTTGTCCCCCGACACGCGGATTTTCGATGGCCCTTCTAACACGTCGCCAATCCGGAAATTACTCCGCAGGCCTAACTCGAATTCTATTTTGCTTCACCTTGGCCCTATGTAATTTTTCAATAGCAGCCATCGCGTCTTCTTCGCGTTCCATCTCGACAAATCCAAAACCTTTTGAAGCACCGCTCACCTCATCAAGGACGATCGTGCAGGCTGTAACTCTGCCATGAACTTTGAATAGTTTTTCTAATTTTTGTTCATCAAAGTTTCGGGGCAAGTTAAGGGCAATCAGTTTCATTTTGGCTCCGATAAAATAAAAGAGTGAGGCATTAAAGCGTCATATCAGGTTAAATTTATAACGAACAAAATCCGTCTTAAACTAAAGCTTCAATGTCCTGAGCGTTCCTGTGATGCCCAGAGCTTCTTTGGTCGCTTGAATAGTGTTGCTTATATCTGTCAGCTTCTGCTGCGCGACAGCTACTTCCTGCTCATTTTTTGCACCATTCTCAACTTGTTCAAATTGAAGATGTTCAATCTTCGATTTTGCACGGCCTCTATCTATCAGGTTGTAAGCGAGTTTCAGTTGGGCTTCATCAAACGGTATCTCTTCAATATTTAAACCTAATGATTGAAGCTCTGCGATATCAGGCAATTCATCGCAGAAACCATAAACGGTTTTGTTATGGCGGTATCCATGCTTCTCAAGCTTACATCTTTCCTTAATCTCGTCGATTTCCAGGCGAAAGTCACTTTGAGGCTTGGGCGTGAGTTTGAAAGCTTGCATTGGATTTCGCCTTTTTGAACTGTGCATATATTTGAGAAGGCAATAAAGAAAAGGCCCAGCCTCACCTTATTCTGCTGAGGTACTCTCGATGGCATACCGTTTTATCAGCGGCACTTGAGTAATAATGAAAACAAAGGTCAGGCCCATAAGGCCGAATACCTTAAAGTTAACCCAGACGTCAGTGCTTTGTGTTCGCCAGACCACCTCGTTTAAAGCGCCCATTAGATAGAAGTATAAAGCAAAGCGCACAGTTAAAACCCGCCATCCTTTATCCGTTATATGCCAAACCGCCCCCATTAGAGATTTCAAGAACAGACGTTTTATTAGAAGGCCCGAAATTAAGATCGTACCGAAAATGGCTTGAATAATGGTCGGCTTCATTTTGATAAAGGTTTCGTCTTGAAGCCAGAGAGTTAGACCTCCAAAAACGCCTATAATTCCAGCTGTAATCAGTGGCATCATAGGAATTCGACGTTCCACAATATATGAAAGTGCGAGAGCCAATGCAGTGGCGATCATGATTGTAGCCGTCGCGGCAAACAAATCTGCCATGTAATAAGCGATAAAAAAGGCAGCGATGGGTCCGTATTCAACTACAGGGCGCAACCAGCCGGGGGTCTGCTTTATTTCTGACATTGGGTGTTTATGGAAGAAACGTCAGAGAAGAGCAAGCTAGCTGGTATGAATCATATCAGCTCAAAAGAGAGTGAGATTATCAACAGGGGTTTTGTTCTGACCCTACCCTTCTATCCTCAACCAAAGTCCCCCATCTGTAACCCGACACTTAGAACTGGAGTGAACCGGGAAATACCGGGAAATACCGGGGAATACGGAATGCTAATGTCACAAAGGGTTT
>WASW01031017.1_pt1 | contig 20157 bp, 13 predicted proteins | sample 5698521 | NCBI WGS metagenome assembly WASW01 (sample SAMN11175560, study PRJNA528189) | sponge metagenome | isolation source: marine sponge | host: Leucetta | place: Antarctica: Western Antarctic Peninsula, King George Island | collected 2013-01
AGTCCAGTAGCGGCGGGCCGCCTGAGCTTCGCAGTTTTTCGGGTCGCCTGACCCCACCCGCTTTGCCAGCGAAACCAGGTCTTGGTCGGACTTGTTAAAAAAGTTTAAAACCTCGGCCTGACACCTGATTTTGGACTGCACCAGGCTCTGCCACAGTCTTTTCTTCAAGGGTACAGAGGCATCAATCTGTAACTGAAGCCGTAGTGGGTGAAGATGGTGTGGGACGGTGGGCCAGACCATCCCCACAGGTTGAAAATTATGTCCGCAAAATACAATCATGGCATTTTGCTCAAGCAGTGCGTTGATAAGATTGGTGGACAGCGAATTTCCCTGACTGGTGAGCATCAGAATATCAATATCCGCCAGAGGAACCCGGCCTCGCTCTTCTTTCTCTTTGTTGACGACCATGAATCCCCGATGCATGGAAAGGTATTGCCCCCGGTCGGCTATTTCCACGATACGTCCGTTCACAGGATGGCCCCTGGGTCTTTAATGCACCCGAGCGCATCAATATGAATTTTCCGGGCCTCACATTCCTTGAGCTTGGAGAAACTTATAAAAATGTATAGTTGCTTTTCTTTGTGGCGTTTAGCCAAATCCCCTCCCTCAAAATGCTCAGCCAGTACAATCTGCTCTCTTGATGGTTACAAACTGACCACTCGTGCTGTTTTCATTTTTCCTTTATGTTTCAACCGCATCATGTCGCCTTTGTGGATTTTAAGAACCAGCTTGGCGGCGGGGTGCGGGCGTTTCAGGAGTGGATTTTTTTCGTTGTTGGACTCAAAGAAGTTTATCCCTTTCCCTTCAATGGTCCCGTCGGGCAGTCTCCAGAACTCCAAATGATGGACATCTCCTGGAACCAGTCCTTTTTTATGGCTGGGATTTTTTCGGGGATGATTGATCTCGATAACGGGATGTTTTTTTATAAGCACTCGAACCCGCAGCACTCCCATATTTTTGGCAAATTCGGGCAGGGCCAGTTTCAACTCCTTATCATTCTCAAACGTATCGGCAAAGTCCATAAACTTTTTCCGTAAATCAGGATCGCGGATAGCAGGAATTTCGTTGCACGAAAGTTCAACTACCGATTTTCTCCGCACGAGGTTGTAATCGTTTTCTTTTTCCCAGTCGTTGGGGTCAATGATTCCGTGGGCATATTCTTTATGCAATGCCCCCTGAATACCGTGGTCGGGTTTGTGGGACACGACAATACGGTTGATTTTTTCTTCTGCTTCCTTGTGAAACCCGGCCCAGAGTTCAGGTACTTTGAGCCGTGGCCTCACCGAGTCTGAAAGTTCTTCGTATGGGTCCAACAGTCCGGCACCTGTCAATTTAGCAACCCGTTGCAGTAAACCTTGATCGGTCAGGGCGGTCACCAGTGCGTCTATGGCGTGATGGCGGTGGTCGTTGCGGTCTTTTTTTCCCGCCTCGCCAAGAATATCGTTGAGGCCCAGCTTGTACCGAAGCATGGCGGTGAGGATTCCTGGAATGACCCGCACCGTTCGGCATATGTGAGACAGATATTTTGTAGCAACCGTTGAAAGGTAGCGGGTGTCATTCAACTGGCGTGCGAGAAACTGATTTTCATCATCGAAACGTTCCATAGCCTCAGGAAGAAACCGCATGAATTTGCGCTTGGGCAATTGGTGTGCCCGGTCGAGAATCTCTCCATAATCATAGTCGGTATCCTCACCCTCAAAAGCCTTAGATGGCGCACGGTTTCCCTTGAGGCGATTGGCTTCTCTCGTGGCAAGTGTTTTGTTGTGCTGGGAATCGTCCAGAGTTTTGGATAATGGCAGAATATGCTCAATTTCTATTTGGGGGCTGAACAGGCTGGTGGGAGATATTTTGGTACCCGAAAAAGGACAGCAACGATCATTAATATCTTTCGGATTCAATTCTTCCCACAGTTTGAATTTGAGCCGGTTACGTCCGTTGTTGTCCAAACCCATCCCTTCCAGTTCTTTTCCTATGCGCTCGTTGTTTTTCTGGTTCGCACCCTGCTCTTTCTCCAAATCATCTTTTTGCTTTTTGCTGAGCTTGAGGTCTCGGGCCAGTTCGACGACAATTTCTCCAGAGCAGCCGTAAGTTTCCAGAATTTCATTTACGACAAGACGTAGCTGGTTGAGTGCGACATGGACAGTCGGATTGCCGATCTTGCCGTATTTTTTTTCGGGAGTTTTCTCGTCAGGGTCTCCGAAAGCCACGTCTTTGGGCAGCATCTTGCCGTAATAATCCAACTTTTCAGCCAGTTGGTCAGGCCTGTTATCACTGTGGTCATAACCCAATTTTTTTACCGCTTTGTCATAATGAAGACCATCGTCTCTCATTAGAGGGACCAGTTTTTGCAGAACAGGGATGCAAAACCGGCAATAACCCTTGACAAAATCTTCGGGAAGCAGAGCAGAAAGGTTGCAGGCTTGGTCTTCGCCAACGCCCCATTCCTTGACGGCCTTTTCGACAACTGCCTGTTCGTCTTCAATGTCTAAAAGTTCCGTCACTATTTGGTCGCGGTCTTCATCTGAAAAATCGAACCATTTTTTACCGAAATATTTTTTACCAGAAAGGAGCTTCGCCGTGTCGTTGCCTTTGAGGTCTTTTCGTTTTTCATCTTCAAGGTTGAACCGGGTTCCTTCCGCCAGTTTCAAGGTCGTGCGTATTTTCCCGAATGTTGCGGTTTTCTGTTCATGGAGCAGATCCCACAATTTCCCCCGTTGTTTTTCGTCAAGGCGGTGCTTGTTTCCACCTTCATCAATCCATTCCAGGTTGGTGATATCCTGGGCGATGCGGAATTTTTGAAAACTCGGCATGGCGTTACGGGCGCGATACTCATTCTCCTCAAGCTGGCATCGTCCAGGCACCACCGGCTTGAGAGGGCGTTGATCAAAAATCCTATCATGGATTGCACCCCAATCCGTTTCCTTTAAATTCTGGTGAGACCTCTGTTTTTCCCTGATAACGTCAAACTCCTCTTCATACAAGGCACGAGTCGGGTAGAGTTTTTCATCAACCCGTGCCCTCACCCTTTGCTTTTTCTCGGCTCGCAACCAGAGATATTCACCTAGAGTTCTGGCGGGGGATGCAGAAAGAGCCTGTTTAAGCCCGTCTATATCGGGTTTGATTTTTTTCCCTTCTTCTTTAGTGGAGGTTTTCCTGTTGCTGAGAAAACCACGGCGTTGGTTGAGGTGGTACAGCGCACGGCCCAGTTCGTAGGGTTGCAGGGTATTTTCAACAGCTTTGGCCCGAAGTTCATAAGGGTTCAGTTTTTCAAGCTTCTTTCGTTCCTTCTTGTCCTCGGGCATGAGGCCAAGCCGGACCAGCAATGCCATGAGTCTGTTTTTACGGTACAGAAACCGGTCGCGTCGTCTTCGGGCACCCCGAGCCATTCTTCGGCCCACGGCCAATGACGCTCCAGTTTTCGGTTCCCGCCCATCTGAAAATATCCGGGACCCTGCCTTAAGAATTCTGCAGGGACACCCAGCTTCATCCAGCTTCACGAGACACCAACCCAGCGAGTTGGTTCCCAAATCAATTCCAAGCCTGTAATTAATATCGCCCACTTGATTCCTTTTTATTTTTAATATGGATTATGACTCGTTAATATTTGACTTATCTTTGGATAATGATACTATTTTCACTTGATATAAATATTGAAATACCAATTATTGGTCTAATCGGTAACATGTGTTGTCTTTGGACAACGCACAAAATTAAAGGGCGGGCTACGGCCCGCCCTTCGTTATTTCAATTTCTCTGTCTATACGACCTCGCCGAATCCATTCACACCTTCTTCACCACTGAGACCGATTGCCTCTTTGAAAAATGTGTTTTTCGAAAAGTCTTGTAACTCTTCAGAACAATAAATATTTTATACATTGACTACTTTTTAATCAATAATTATTTTATTGGGAGTTGTCCATCTAGGACTAAAGTTTGCGACTGAGGTAAATATGGATGAGGTAGGTGAGAATAAATTGTGTGCTGATAACCCCGGCGAGGAAGTTCAGGCTTTGCCCCGGCATGGACAGCATGCCTAATAACGCAATGAGGAACAAAGGGAAATCGAGTCCGTTCCACCGCCAAAGTTTAAGAAGGGTTTTAACTTTAATAAAGTATTCCTGCCGCTGATCAGAATTGAGTATTGTATTCGCAAAGGGTTGTTGGCCAGGAAACCCACCCAGGGTCACACACTTACAGCGAAAAAGTAATTGTTGTGCTTGCAAGTAATAAAAATAGACAACTAGAACTCCTGCCGGTTTTTGCCGGATTTTTTCTACGGTGCTTTGAATTTCCCGATCCATGCCATCGAACCCCTGCAACACCATCGTGCCAAAGGTTTGCTTGCAGTAATCGTAGGATATCGCACGCAAAATGGTAAAGACGGCTATGACGATTAACGCCGGGCGAAACTCCGGGTAACCGGTCATAATCCCAAAAACCACTGCCAAGTAAGCAAAGTAACCGGCAATGCCATCGATGAGTCGTCCCGAGTCGCTCGCCATGTTTTTTGCTCTGGCAAGCTGTCCGTCAACACAATCCAGAACCAGTGTCAACTCGAGCAGCAGTCCACCGATCGCACTGGCAATCCAAGTTCCCTGGCTGAACGAGTAACCGGATGCAAAACCAACCGCCACTGACAAATAAGTCACCTGGTTCGGAGTAACAAAGGTGTTCTTCAAGACCTCTACAAATCTATTTGCGATTGGGTTGTTGATGTATACGTTAACCGGCTCGGCAAGGTCTTTTAATGAATGCTCCGTTTCTCCACTCATAGGCTACAACCATTTCTGTTGCACATACCAATCAAGAGTATGTGCAAGACCGGTGGTCAGATTAAATTGAGGAGTAAAATCAAAATCGCGAAAAAATTTTTCAGGGGAAGCCGCCCAACAACTTTGCCGGATATCAATCATCCGTTGCCGGTCAAATAAAGCTGGCTTTGCACTGAACATCGCCAGAGCCTCAAAAAAGATTGCGATGGGGACCAAAATACTTTCCGGTATCTTCAAGGCTTTCATCGAAACATTCATTTTATCCGCCGCAACTTTCGCCACCTCTTGCCATGAGTAGGTTTCTCCATCTGTCACAAAATATATTTTCTTCTGTGAGGCACAAGGATCACAAACCGCAATCATTGCCTGAACCAGATCAGCAACATAAATCAATGAAAGTTTTTTTGGGGATATACCAATTTGCAATCCCCACCCCTTTTTTACCAATTTGAAAAAAGTGTATAAATTTTCCTCGCGAGGGCCGTAGACCACTGGCGGACGAATGACTTTGATGGGCAAAGATGCGGAATATTTCAGTGCCACTTCTTCTCCCGCTTTTTTGGATTGTCCATAGAAAGTTATAGGATTTAAAGCCGTGGTTTCATCCACCCATTGCCCGTCTTTTCCCGGTCCTGTTGCGGCAAGGCTACTCAAATGCACGATTCCCTTGATACTGTCTTTATAGTTCAGGCATTGCTCATATAAAGTAGTGCAAACTGTGGAGTTGATATCAAAATATTCTTTTTGACTTTTTGCCTTGGTAAGACCCGCACAATGAAAGACAAAGTCGATACCCGGAAGGTTAGGAATTTTAAAATCAGGATCGGCAAGATCAACAAAATGAAATTGTATTTCAGGTGACGAAAGCCATCTTAAATCTGATGATTTACGAACCAGGCAGTGGACATCACAATCCAAAGACAACAGGCTATCAACCAAATGGCTCCCAATAAAACCATTGGCCCCAGTAACCAGTACCGTTGCGCCTTTAAGGTGAGAAAGATCGTTCATAGATGCGGTGTCTTTTGTAAATGGTTCCTCCTATTTTAAACATAGGCTCCATAATATCTGCATTATCTTCCAGCATCCATGACATCTCACACCATTTAATACCATTTTCTATAAATTTTTTATACGTTTCATAATACATATAAGAATCGATACCCAATCCACGGAATTTTTTCTTTACTCCAAGTGTTAGCACGCGATAAGAATCAATCTTATTTTTATTCCATAAAAACTTTGCCCAACCAAATGGGAAAAGCTTACCATTCAGCTCAATCAATACCTGATTGACATCTGGGAGGGCCAGTGAAAAACCTACGGGTTCACCTTTTACTTCTGCGATCAAACAAAATTCCGGGTTCACAAAGGATTTCATTTCTCTTGCCGCATATGCAAACTCTTTATATGTCATGGGAACAGAACCCCAATTCAAATCCCAGGCAGAGTTATAAATATCCCAGATAATTTTCAACTCTTCCTCAAACTTTGAAAGATTCAAATTACGTAATTTAAACCGCCCTCTTTTCTCCAGTTTATGGGCTGCATTTTGAAGATATTCAGGAACCTTTATCAAATCAAGTCTGAAAGAAACCAAATCTTTTGACTTATTAAATCCCCATTCCTGAAAATGCTTTTCGTAATATTTTGGGTTATATGGAATGCCCAACATAGGAGAGAGATCAAACCCTTCTACCATGAGACCGCATTCGTGGTTAATGGATAAGTTCATCGGGCCAATGAGCTTATCAAATCCCTTCTCTTCACACCATGACTTTGCTTCATCGAATAGCAACCGCGATATATTTTCATCATCAACGGTTTCAAACATTCCCATAATGCCCGTATTTTTGGAATAGCTTTCCTGATAAACATGGTCATGGACCAAGGCTATCCGGCCCAAGGGGATGCCTTTTTCATCCTCTGCAAGAAAAAGTTTTACCTCGGCACGGTCGAAAAAAGGATTGATTTGCGGATTGAGGAACTTCTTCCGCTCAGAAACCAGAGGGGGAACCCAATTGGGATAGTCTTTATATATCTTCCATGACAAGCGGATAAACCGGTCCAACTCGGCAGAGCTTTTTACCTCGGCAATTTTGAAGCTCATTATTCTTTGGAGATGATACCCAGTTTTATCCCCAGCTTTTTGAAAGACTCGAGAACTTTTTCAAGGTCTTCTTGCGTATGCGTAGAGGTGTAGCTGGTGCGTATCATGGCATTAAGGGGGGGGACTACTGGAGAAACTGCCACCCCTGCAAAAATACCTTCATCAAAAAGGAGCCGGTTCAGATAAAGGGTCAAAGCTTCTTCGCCAATTTTAATAGGAACAATCGGGATGGAATTGTTGTTCACCTGAAACCCCATATCAAAAAAGCCTCTTTTAATAAATGCGGTATTGTCGCGCAAGCGATTGATTCTCTCCGGCTCATTTATCATAATATCCAAACCTGCCGTAACGCCTGCGACCGAAGCGGGAGGTAAAGCAGCAGTAAAAATAAATGCTGAAGCCTTGTGCCTGATGTATTCGGTAATTTTGGACTTGGAAGAAATAAATCCACCGATGGAACCCAAACTTTTTGAAAAAGTTCCCATATATAAATCGATTTCATTTTCCAGGTTAAAATAATTTGCAACTCCTTTTCCTTGTTCCCCCATCACCCCGAGTCCGTGCGCTTCATCAATCATCACCGTGGCACCATAATCTTTAGCGAGCTTAACAATTACAGGCAGGTTTGCGATATCGCCACTCATACTGAAAACCGTATCGGTCAAAATTATTTTACCTTCGACATCCGAATGATTTTTCAAACAATATTCCAGATGATCCATATCGTTATGCTGGTAGCGGATGGTTTTTCCAGGAGCCACTGCACAACCCTCATAAATACTGGCATGGTTTTCGCGGTCAGAAAAAGCAACATCTCTCCTTCCAAGCAAACATGCAATGGTTCCCTGGTTGGCCTGGAATCCTGTGGACATGACAATCGTGTCTTCGCGGTTTAAAAAAGACGATATCTCTCGTTCCAGGTTTTTATGCAGGTTGAAAGTTCCGTTCAAGAAGCGACTTCCTGTACAGCCAATTCCAAATTTTTCCAGAGCTAACCTTGCAGCTTCAATAACTCGCGGTTCTTGTGCAAGCCCCAGGTAATTATTAGTGGAAACCGATATCGCTTCTTTTCCATCAATGACCACCTTGCAACCATCGATCTCTTCAATTTCCCTGAAATAGGGATAGATACCCAGTTCTTTAGCTTGCTCTGGTGCAAGATATCCAAAACATTTGGCAAGGATGCCTTTTTCTTTACTGCTCGGAGATTTCAGGTGCGTATTTTCAAAGTCAAACTTCTCTTTTAATAAGGAAACGATCTTGTTTCTTTTCAAATGAGCCGGACCTGTATCCTGATTTTCTAATTCATTGAGCAGTGAAAAAGGTTTTGTCATATTTTTGCACCTTTATTTAGATTATTAAAACCCGCCTGCTTCCACAACTGACACAGAGAGGGCCACAATCCAGACTGAACAGTTTGTCCATACAAAGAGTTTATTCCATGATTTTCCAACAAACGGTTATGCGCCTTTCCTAATACATGATAAGGAAGATCGGGAAACAGGTGATGCGTTGCATGAAACCGGAGACCCACGGGAGCCCATAACGGTGTGATCCATCGGTTTCCAGGATTATTGATGGAATCCCGCATTTGATCGGTAAAACTCAGTTCACCTTCCTCGGCATTTCGATAATGATGGGCCGCCAAGGTGCGAACTGAATTGACCAAAAACAATGAAGCCCCCAAACAATACCACATGAATAGGGCCTTTGCAGGCATAATTTTCAAAATTACCAGCGCAATAAAGCCTATTCCATAGATACCTGCCAAAAGCTCTTGTAATTTCCACCCTTCGTTGCGACCCAAAGAGGACTGCGGGCGCTGGTAATTCAAATCAATATTTAATGAAGACATCTTCTGGCACACAAACTTTCTCAATCCAGAGCTGAGATAAGAAACAGGAGTTAGCACGACAAACCGAAAAAGAAAAATCAACGGGATCAAAAATGAAAATCCAATATGTAAAAGAATAAGCCCTCTTCCTTTTGATGCGAAAGGGACATATTCCCCATCTTTGTCAGTGCCATAAAAATTTTGTTTATGATGATCAAAATGGACACTCTGATACAAAAAAGTCGGAACCATTAACGGGAAACCGCATAAAAGGTTCCACACTTTCTGAAAAACCAAAAAAGCCCCTTTTTTAAAATGGGCAATTTCGTGGATAAACAAAACCGCTCGATAAAGAGCTAGAACCGCAATGAAAAAACACAACCCTTGCTGCAAAGAAAATGCAGGCATCAGCAGAGTCGCTACAAACGCACCCCAACCCAATGTCACACTGGTTAGAAAATCACCCCAGTATATCCAAGGGTTGGGCTGGTATAAATCTTTAACGAGTTCCCTTGCTTTTGCGATGGGGAATTCCTGATTTTCTGGCAGTCTTTCCTGAGTCAAACTCGTCAACTTAAAATCCGCCTTTTATTTTTCTGCACAGGTCACGCATACAGCGCTTTCTGGCATTAACATGATGCGTCCCTGTGGAATAGAATTAGCGCACCGAATACAAATTCCGAATTCGGGCAGGTCAATTTTCTCCAATGCTTTTTCCAGTTGCGCCAGTTTCGCTTTTGAGGCATTCAATGAAGCTTCGCTGATTCCCCGGCTGCTAATGGCTTCCATTCGGGTCAGCCGACCGATTGCATTATCCGGCGCAACCGGTTTAGAGGTCTCGGTAAAACTTTCAATCAAATGCTTCTGTGTTGATATTTCATCAATAATTTTTTGTTTCAGCCCTGCTCTTTCCTGTTCATTCATAACGTCATCTCACTCTTAAACATCTCAATTGGATTCAGGCATCCATCCCGATATTGCGCATCGGATGGCAAAAAGCGGAGTAAAGGTTGAGACTTTTTGCGAGAGAGCGTTCATGAATTCATCTGCCTGATCCTGATCCTGAAAGCATTCATAAATATCATCTAAAAATCCGCCTCGCAAAAGCGGGTGTTCTAGAAAATTCCTTCCAGAACCTGTGGGAATCTCAAGGGGCTTCTCACTCACTGCCACTTTTTCCAAGCCCAGCTCTTGCAACCATTTTTCTGCCTGCAAAGCAGAGGGCCTCTCATCAATATACTCGTTCAGAGCTTTTCTTTCATCCTTTAAGCCTAGCGCGACCATTTCCTTATCCACCTGGTCCCATAAGGAATCGAAAGTTCCGAGGGAAGGAAATGTTAAAACGATCTGACCGCCTGGTTTCAAAAAACGGATGAGATTTTGCAAAGCTTCAAACCGATTAGGACGAAAAAACATGAAGGACAAATTACCTGTGATGCGATCAAACTTAGGCAAGTCGGCAGGTAAAAATCTCATGTCCCCCACCTCGAACCGCAGCCAAGGCAACTCGGCCCCTTGAATGGTTCGCGATCTCAACACCTGACTTTGATGAATGTCTACGGCAAGCACTGTCCCTTCAGGTCCCACTTGATCCGCAAGATAAAATGCAGGGATCCCGCCTCCAGATGCAATATCCAGAATTTGGTCACCCTTGCGGATTTCAAGATGATGCAATAAAGATTCTGCAAAAGGAGTGGACCATGGGTCATTTTCCGGCAATGGCCAATTTTTATTCATAAATCAAAAAACCTTTCAAAAATCAATCAAATTTATTTATAGAACCTTGTTGAACGCCTTCCTCATACAACCGGGTTTCCCGAACAAGAAGGCCACTTAAACAAATAAGTCCAATCAAGTTGGGAATAGCCATCAATGCATTCATTGCATCCGATATATTCCAAACCATATCCAGTTTAATTTGTGCGCCGATAAAAACAAAAACAACCCAAGCATAACGGTAAAGAGAAATGTATTTCTCACCAAAAAGATATTCAAAACATTTTTCGCCATAATATTCCCAGGCAAGGATAGTCGAAAAAGCAAAAGTAATGGTTCCCAAAGTGACCAACAACTTTCCCCAATATCCGGGAAGCCCTGCTGAAAAAGCCTGGACGGTCAACGCCACACCGGTTTCGCCCGAAGTCCATACTCCGGTTGAGGTGATCGCCATAGCTGTGATCGAGCAAACAATCAGGGTGTCAATAAAGGTTCCGGTCATGGAGACCAAAGCCTGTTTGCAGGGGTGATTGGTTCTTGCGGCGGCGGCAACAATGGGCGCACTGCCCATGCCCGACTCGTTGGAGAAAAGCCCGCGGGCTACGCCATAACGAATGCCATTCGCTAACGAGGCACCGACAAAACCACCAGTGGCTGCCGTTCCCGTAAAGGCATGGTCGAACACCATTATCAATCCCGCGCCCAGTTGATCTATGTGATTAAAGATAACGATCAAGGCACCTACGAAATAAATCGCGACCATGAATGGAACCAGATAAGAAGCCACGTCTGCAATGCGTTTGATTCCCCCAATCACCACCAACCCGGTTAAAATCGCCAGAAGCATTCCTATTGTCACACTATTAAAACCAGTGGACTCGTTCACCGCTATAGCCGTGGTATTGGCCTGCACCATGTTGCCGATACCGAATGCCGCACAAGCTCCGAACGCAGCGAAGCATATTCCCAACCCTTTTTTCTTCAGACCTTCCTCAAGGTAGTACATCGGCCCACCTGATATTTCTCCTTGTTCATTTATTCGCCGAAATTTTACAGCCAGAAAACCTTCACTGTATTTTGTCGCCATGCCGACTAAACCCGTTATCCACATCCAGAAGATGGCACCGGGGCCACCTAGGGCAACCGCTGTGCTGACTCCGGCAATATTGCCAATGCCAACCGTTGCGGCCAGAGCCGTCATCAAAGAACCGAAATGGGAGATATCGCCTTCGCCTTCGCGTTCTTTGGAAAAAGTCAGACGCAGAGCATAGAAGAGCGCACGAAACTGTATTCCGCGAAGCCGAATCGTCAACCAGAAACCCGTGCCCAACAAAAACACAAGAAGCCAAGGCCCCCACATAAAACTGGCAAATGCAGCAAAAAAAGTATCCATATATTAAGGCAATTGGGTGGAGCTAAAATTAATACGTTGGAGTATTATAAAGCAAAAAGGATTCGCTTTTTGTATTTGTGCAAGTAGTGTTGGTCCGTCTCGGGGTCGAACCGAGGACCTGCTGGTTAAGAGTGAGAATTGAACGTTTTCAGGAAGCTTTGGTGGTAAATTGCTATCCTAATTTTATCATGGCAATATTAACTCTTCTATAGAGTAGACAAACGTACTAAAAGGATATGCACCATTTTTTCAATATATTGCAAGAGGATCGGAAAAAACTAAAACTATCCCTCCCGTACAGGCTTTAAGTTTTGCTATATTATTATAAAACAAATTAAAATATCCTCTCTCTACATTTCGCTTCTGCGAAGAGTTTGACGAGAGATTGGATTTGGTGGTTTTCAGGGCGGTTATTTTAGGGAGTTGAAATGTTTAAATTTAGAGACATGACAATAGGGAAAAAAGTGGGTTTGGGTTTTGGTGTCATCACCCTGATTTTAATGGGAGTCGTTTTGCTCACCATTCAGCAAGTGAGAACCATGGAGATAATCACTAAGAGGGTTGTCGACCTTCGAACTCCTACGGCTCACGCCAGTCTTATGATGTTAAATGGTATCAACCATTCGCTGGCTTCTCTGCGTGGATGGATTCTTCTAGGTGATCCAAAATTCATGACGGAACGATCCATTGCATGGGAAAAGCAAATTGATCCCTCCCTGAAGCTGATGCATGGACTTGCTCCTAACTGGACAGACTTGGAAAATAAAATCCGTTTAAAATCTATTGAAGAAGAAATCAATAACTTTAAAACGGCCCAACAGAAAATTGAAGACATAGCACAAACCCCGGAAAATTCTCCTGCACAGAAGATTTTATTCAACCAAGCAGAACCTTTGGAAAAATCCATTGTGGCTACCGTCTCCAAAATGATCGAGCGGGGTATGAAAGACAACATAACAAATAAACGACAGGTAGAAATTCTTGCGAATATAGAAACCACAACCAGTCTGGCTTTGGAAAGAGCTGATGAATTTTTGCTATCGGGTAAGGAGGAGTTCAAAAAAGAATCCCTGGAAAACTGGAAAAAAAATGCTGAGCATATGAAAGCATTGAAAAAAAATGAAAACAACTTAAGCAAAGAACAGTTGACGAGTTTTGAATCCCTGCAAAATGGGCTTAATCAGTTCGGACCTTTACTGGAAGAAATTATTCGAATTCGGTCGGGAGAAGAGTGGAACCAGGCTAATCATTGGGTAAAAACTGAAGCCGCTCCTGCAGCATTTCGAATTAAAGAACTCTTGAATGATATAACTACAGTTCAGGAGCAATTACTGGAAAATGATGTGGAGGAAATTTCCAGCAAAACTCATTTTTTGATAGTTCTTTTGGTGGCATTGTTTTTTTCAACGGCACTGATCAGTGGCGTATTGAGCGCAAATATCTCTCGTTCGATCAGCGAACCCCTTCTGGAGGTTTGTAAGTTGGCAGATGAACTCGCACATGGAAATTTTAAGGGAAAACGCCTGCCAGTTACTTCTCGAAATGAATTGGGTACCCTGAGCCAAAGCTTCAACCAACTTTTGGACCGGTTGCAAGAAGAAAAGTCACAAAATAAAGACTGACTTGCGAAAAAATAAAAAGGGCTGTTTGAGGGATTTTATCACCCTTAAACAATGCAAAAATAGTCACCAAAAATTAGAATCACTCATCGATGGATGTCATTCTAGCTCGCACTGACAACTCAAGACCGTTTTCCTTGAATTTCATTTTCCATTCGTCAATCTTAGACATGACCCTGCGATCCACAAGTTGCGTTTCTGTAATATCCAGAGTGACCCTCTTCCCTTCTTGAAAGAAACGCTGAAGATGCTGTCGTAGAGGAATCCACGAACTAAAAATAATGGAACCTCGTAAAAAAATCGTGACAGACTGATCCCTTTCAGGAATGATCTTGGCGTTCAAACTGAAGATGGAACCTCCGCGAATAAAATGGATGACAATTCTGACTCCAATACCAATTGCTAATCCCTTCAAAAGATCCGTAGCAAGTACACCGAATATGGTAGACACAAAAATAATGAACTGGTCTTTCCCCTCACGATATACAGACACAAACTCTTGAGGAGAGGCCAGGCGAAATCCTGTGACGACCAATAACGCTGCCAAGGCAGCCAAGGGGATTTGGTTAATAACTCCTGGGATCAAGGCAACGCAGAGGAGTAAAAACATCCCGTGGTAAAAATTGGCAAACCGGGTTCTGGCTCCATTATCAATATTGGCTTTGCTTCGAACAATTTCAGAAATCATGGGCAACCCACCAATGAAAGCCGACAGGGTGTTAGCTATGCCAGTGGCTAGCAAGTCTCGATCCAGATTTGTTTTTCGACCCCACGGATCGATCCCGTCAATAGCCTTCGCACTTAGAATGCCTTCCAAACTTCCAATGATCGCAAATAGAACCGTATATTTAATTCCAGTCTCCGTGGTTATTCCAGAAAAATCTGGAAAAGTCATGGCATTCAGCAAACTACCCGGAACATTGACTAAAAACTTTTGCCCTAATTCGTAGATTTGGTTATTGAACGTATAAGACCCCTCAACACCAATTCCCAAAAATATTCCCATTGGAACAGTTATCAATAACATCATCATCGGTGCAGGAATAACTTTCAATTTAGGATTTGTTATATAGCTATAACCCACCACAAGGGTAAGACCCGTAATTCCAATAAACCCGGCTTTGGGATTCATGTTTATTAAAAAAGAAGGAATACCCGCGAGTAATTCCAGAGGAGAGCCTTGTGGATTCAACCCCATCAAGACAGGAAATTGTTTTGCGATAATGATGATTCCAATAGAAGCCAGTAAACCGTGAATCGCCGCTTTCGGAAAAAGCTTTACAAGGATTCCTACGCGAAAAAGTCCGAGTATTATTTGATATACGCCTGCCACAACCCCTACGCCTAGTGCCAAACGATAGGCTTGAAAGTCTTTCGCGGGGTCCACCCCTCCTGTAAAACCGAAATCCTGAACGCAACCTAATGCAATAACAATCAAACCAGCAGCAGGTCCCTTAATGGTAAGTTCTGAATTGCTTAGGAAGGTGGCAACTAATCCGCCAACAATGGCAGTAAAGATACCGGCCACTGCGGGATACCCTGAAGCCAGAGAAATTCCCAAGCACAGCGGCAATGCAATAAGAAAAACTAAAAAGCCAGAGAGGATATCGTTTTTGGCATGGGTTTTAAACCCACGAAGATTCCCCTTAGGGATTTCAGTAGAGTCGGATGACATACTCATGGATATTGTTTCCTCTATCGTATGCTTTAAAACTAATCCGCACTGGAAATGTTCCCAGTTGGTTGATTGTGGACTAAAAAAGGCGAAAAGTTAAGAGGCATTTTTATTATTTTTTCTTTGAAAAAAGGAGGCGCTTTGAAGAAAGTTAGTCGAGGAAAGGTGTTATCAAAAATATTCATCAAAAAAGAGACTTGGCCTCATAAAATTGATCAAAGAGTTTTGTTAGACTTTGGATCAGCAGCTTTTGATATCTAGTTAAAGAATTAGAGATAAGAAACGTTTTCTACCAGAAGAGATTATTTCTAAGTTACGCAAGAAAAAATCCACTGGGTGAAAATGAAGAGTGGATAACTACATCCTGAAAGAGTTGGCGGTACATAAGGGCATAATCACGACTCAGGTTTGCTCATTTGAACGGGCAAAAGCCGTCAAGCGGGGGAGGTTTTGGAATATCAAAATCCTGTCATACTCCATCAGAAAGAGCTTAGAAAAAACCCTGTACCCTTTGAAAAATGGGTGGGCCGTCTCAGGGTCGAACCGAGTACCTGCTGATTAAGAGTGGGAAATTAACGTTTTTAGGAAGCTCTTGATTTCAGGCTGGCTTCTCTTATTTGCTTTATTTATAGACAGTTTGAGGCGTTCCATAAATTCCACCATTTCGATGGAATCCGCCTTGTTAGGAAATTTCTATCATAGGTAAACCAGCGGGGAATAAACTTAGGACTTTCGTATTACTTTATTCTCCGCCTATTAGAATTATTAGTTCAACTTCCCAAGTTTAAGAATCATACTTTGCTTAACTTTGAAATCTCAACAAACAGTTGCACTCTTGGTCGGTCAGTGGTTCCATTAGATCGATCTATGAAAGCATTTACCTGAGCATTACCAAGAAAATTATGAAAACCAGATAATTGAACTCTGTTCACATAACCAATTTTTATATCTTCACACATAACCGCAATAGCATTAGAATCAGCTTTGTTTTCAGGTTCCTCAACAAAGGTAACTAAATGTCCATAAGAGATGTCAGCAGAAATCCCCTTATGATATCTAAACCCACTCACCTCTGTTAGAAACTCAAACGGAGGAACCGTATCAAAAAATGGGTTTACTATCGAAAAGCCATCTCCAGGTAACCTGGCTTCAGAATATCCTAATAAAGCAAAATCAGATATTGTTGATACCGGACGAATCCTCATATTTTCCAAATAATCTTTAAAATCGGATCTGGAACGGGGCGGTATTCTTCGTACAAGAGTGTCTAGAACATTTAAATCATATTCCTTTCTTTTTACAGGAAAGGCTAGAAAACCTATAAAACCATCGCTTTTGGCTAATTCAAAATCCTCTTCACCATGAAAATAGCGCAATAAAATTTTCTTGGATTCTTTATCTTCACGCACCAATTCTCCAACAATCCTTCTTAGCCTTGACCCGCTACTAGTTAGTGGTGCTTGCCATACAAGAATTAACCTTTTCGGTTCTACAATATGTTCAATATACTTAATCATTTAGGGACTCAAAATATCTAATAAAAGATCACGTCTTTCAAGGATCATATTAACCACAAATTCACACCTCTCTATGCTTAAGCTGTCATTGACGGAAAATTCTGACAATTCAAATATTTGAGATTTTAATTTTTTATGATCAAAATTTAAACAATCTATCATAGGCACGCTATATTGAGGAAACTTTTCAACAAAAAGTTTAATCAATTCCAAATGACCACATTGATTGGTACTCTTTAACTTCCATTTAATATGATGCCTTCCTCTATTTATATAAGATTGAAGACGCTCTGGATCAAGAAAGTTTATCAACTTGGAATCCAAAATTTCATGCCCTAAACTTGTTCCATTGTCAAAAGCTGGAGACAATCTTGCTTCAATAATTTTTTCATTCTTAATTTTCCAAACAATTCCCCAATTGTCCTGATGTCTATCAGTATTTCCAATTAATGAATCAAAAATAAAAACCTTTGCCAAATCAAGTAGAGGATCAGAGGCAATTTCTCCGATAGGTTTAACAACAGTATTCATAAATCGTACAAAGGTCTGCACATTATGTTGTGTTCCCTTTTTTTGATCATATTCTGGAATCAGCCTCTTCATATATTCTCCCCCACTAATATATAAATTTTGATCCGTATGAGAAAAAGGGTACACATAAAACCACTCAATTAATGCGGCAAATTGATTCACCTCACTATCAAAAGCAACGAATGCAGGGGGAACTTCTACTCCCATCAGACAACCAACACGATAAGCGATAATTTCAGCCCAAAATTGGGTAGGATATCTCTCTCTAGACTGCTTAAAAAGATAAGCGTGTTTTTCTTTTATGAAATCAAAAGGGGCATTATCCGGGCTAAAAAGAAGAGATTTAACCCTAGAACCCTCTGGATAAAATGGGTGATCAGGGTCGTATTCCCAATTTGCAATTTCCACAATTTCATTAGGAGCTTGGTATTTCATTTTGTTCAAGTAAGTTATCAGAGCTGATCAAATCAATTTTCCCAAGAAATCAATTATTCTATCTCAAATTTCACAGCATCAAAAGGACAACACAACAAGTGAATCCATTTACATCTTTAGTCTCATATTTGTTCATCTAAGAACCTCAAAAAATCAATCACCTTAATTCAACTAAACTCCTTCCATCGCCTATCATATGCTTATAAATAAAAAATAACTTGCAAAATAAACCTATAAGTCATTATATTTATGGAGTCAGCGGACGGAATTGAACCGCCGACCTACTGGTTACGAATTGCAAATTGGCGTTTTTAGAAAGCTCTTGATTTCAGGCTGGCTTTTCTTATCTACTTTTTTTTAGATAATTTCAGGCGTTCCATAAATTCTACTAATTCGGTGAATTCTGCCTTGTCAGCAAATTTCTATCATGTTTTTATCATAGCCTTGGAATATTGATAATCTAGCAGGGTAAACATTAAGCCAAGAACATCAAAAACTGCGGGATGTGGTCGGGAAAATAACAGGGTCCCGTCCAAACGGGAAAGGGAAGTTTATTCTTTCCTATAACGATCATCCTGAAACAAGAAAACTGTACAAGGGATTCAAAATCAGGAAAACAAAACCAGTTCGATATTCCATAAAAACGCAGGCAGGAAAAAAATGCCCGTATAAATCTGAAATATTAATACGGAATTTTTAGTAGCAAGTCTTACGGAAAAACACGGCTCACTTTACACTTTCTTCAACGATTTTAATTTCTGCTTTTGTTAAACCATAAAGCTCGTAGACAAGTTGATCTATTTCCCTGTCAGTAGCTTCGATGCGTCTTTTCAGGACCGTTTGCTCTTGGTTGGTTTTCGCTTTCACAAGCTCATTGTTAAGATTGAGGATTTGATCGACAAGTATCACTATCTTATCATGCTGTTTTTGTCTCTCTGGAATCAATAAATTTAAAACAGGAATAGTCAGCCTTTCCATATATTGACGCGTCCATCTAAGAAAACCACCGCGAATCTTGGAACTTACATACGAAAATTGAAATTGCCATAATTTTGAATTTAAAATTCCTAATAGCTCTTTGGAATTTGCACCCAAAATATAACTTGTCGCTTCACTGTAATAATTTTTATCATCGTAAGCGAATTGCCCTCTAGCGGCTATATCGGGATAAATAATTTTCGGTTTTTCAAACTCGGCGTAATAGTCACACGCCCTCAATTCCCACCAGTAATCTCCCTTGTCACATCTTTTTTCAGCCTTCAATTTATAGGTAAGCAAGTAGTTTGCGATTCCTGGATAAGACTTTTTGAACCAACTCCAACCATTCTTAATCGCACCCTTATTTTGGTTTGTCCAACCTTTTGGAATCAAAATTAAATACTTGTCAGATATTAAAGGCTTATACCGTTTGATATCCCTCCCGACAAGTAACGGCTTGAGCAGCTCTTCACTTTTGGGGTCTTCCTCGATCAACCTTTTTTGTGTCTCTTTATCAATGACAAAGGCTTTATTGAATCCGGTTTTTATTCCATAATAAATCTTGCCCTTGACGTATTCACCCAGAGGTTTGCCTTTGGATTTTAGTTTGGTCAGTAGTTCTTGCGTTTTCTTATTGGCTAATGACCAGCCTTCTTTGCTTAAAGATTTACGGTCAAGGGTATATTTCTTTTCAGATACATAGTCGTGCAGATTCTGAAACTCCAGAGTCTTCACCTTCACAATATCCATGCTATTTTTCGGCTCCTCTTTCAAAACTCTCAAAATACACGGATAAGCGGTCGCTGTTTGAAAAACCGGAAGATCGCCAAAGTCTACTATTTCTTCAACGCATTGCTCTTTCAGCCAGACTCTTAAAGCTTCACCATAATTGGCTCGCATCCATTTATTGGAAACGATATATGAAAAATATCCGCCTTTTTTAACCAGTGATATTCCCTTCTCAATGAAATAGGCATAAAGGTCTGCCATGCCGTGATAGACCTTGAAGTTCTTTTGAAAATATTCCTTATCTTTACCCAAAGTCTCTTGCCGGACATAGGGCGGGTTGCCTATAACTGCATCGAATCCACCGTTCTTCATAATCTCAGAAAACCCATTGTCCCAATCGAAAACATTGATGCGGTAATTTTCTTCTGCATCGAACATCCGCATTTGTTGTTCGTTATAAAAATCCGGACCGATCAGCGAATTGCCGCATTTGATGTTGTTCCCCAAGTCAGGCAAAGCCCGTTCTTTAAACAAAGCCAACTGCCGTTTCAGGGTTTCTCCCGATTCGCCTTCCAACACTTTTAAAAGTAACGATAACTTGCTGGTCTCCACCGCCTGAACATCGATATCCACTCCATAAATATGCTGCAAAAGAATGCGTTTTCGTTCTGCTGTGGTCAGTCTCCATTCACCGCCTTGTGTCTGGTAAATGACTTTTTTATGTTTACCCGCTCCCTCTTTTACATATTCATCACGATACCAAGTGAGAATGTATTGATACGCTCCCAGCAGGAAGGAGCCGGAACCGCAGGCAGGGTCTAAAACCTTTAAACCTTTTACAGCTTTAG
>WASW01056038.1_pt1 | contig 20154 bp, 19 predicted proteins | sample 5698521 | NCBI WGS metagenome assembly WASW01 (sample SAMN11175560, study PRJNA528189) | sponge metagenome | isolation source: marine sponge | host: Leucetta | place: Antarctica: Western Antarctic Peninsula, King George Island | collected 2013-01
TGATGAATCGGCGTTGAAGCTTTTATATTTAGCGTTGAAAAATATCTCGAAGAAGTGGACAATGCCTATCAGGCTATGGAAGCAAACTTTGAATCAGTTTGTGATTTTGTTTCCAGGAAGGCTGATAGAAAATTAGCCTGTGGACTCTGCTACTACATTATTTAAACTTTTTAAAAACGCCGTTTACACACTTATTCGGATAGACCCAACTTATAAGCATTAAAAATAACCCCCTCCAAGCAGACTCTTATCCTCTTCCTGAAAATCCACATATCCGCTTCTATGAGTGATAGCGTTTCTAATTTCCCCAAACAACTTTGCTATTCGCCATTCAGGCAACTTGAAAGGTTCTCCATCCTATTAATCTCTATATTATTTGGATTCGAGAAGACAATTTCTCCCCATTTTTTAAAATTTCCGTAATCTCCGTAAAGGTAATTAAAGCGAATATTCATCAAGATTGTTCCGATTTGAAAATGTATTTGCGATGGTAGGATAGGAAATCTTTGTTTGGGCGAAATTTCTCGGGCAAGAAAATCGGTTTTCCATCGTAGGCAAAAATGGCGGTGTCAAAAAAAGAGTCTTCCTTGCATGTCTTGATCCGAGAAACACGAATCGTCATATTATTCGCTATAGTAATGATCCCGAGATCGAAGGCTTTATCATGTAATGCAGACAAGCATAAACCATTTTTTGGGTTAAGACGGTTTTTTTCGTCAACTCGCCAAGGAATTATATGGCTTGCCACCAACAGATTTGGAATAGCCAATCCAGAAATGCAACATCTATAGTCGTAGGCACTCAAAACAGATCGGCGAAAAAAACTTTGCCCAACACGGGTGGTGGACTGAATAATTTTGTTACTACCAGAATAATTAAGAGATTCACTTGGCAAGGAGTCATAGTCTATTTTGGAGTTGATGTCTGAATTAATTCCGAAACTACTTTCCGCTTTTTGTATCTCCATGACGAACGATTCCCAATTTTTCTGCATCTCCTCCCACATGGCTCTGTCAGCGACCGAGGCTCCTGTTAGACCCCTGCGACCCGTTGATATGATAACAGGATCAAGGCTGGCAATGTTTAATGATTTCATTGCTAATGCGGAAGGAGTTCTGTCAATTAACTTCGCATATTTTATGATTTCTGAATTCCTTGAATGAATCTTTCCAAATGGTATTTGACAGTATAATTTAAATGCCAATAACAATTGCTGACGTGTCCAACGAGTTCTATTAGACATAGGAATCCTAATTCTGATTTCTTTATTGAGACATTGACCGTTTTAAATTTTATGTGAAAATAATTATTTTTTCAAGCTGTGATGGTAAATACATTAGGTGGATCGCAATGCTGGCGGATTATAGTAAAAGGCTTGACGGATATTTTTTGCCTGGCGGGTATCATCGCCCCACGCCAAGTGGCCGCTAATAGTGGATGAGGGAGTGGATGGGAGTGTCTTTGAGTTTTTCACGTCCGTTCAGGAAATCCAGTTCGATGAGAAAAGCGGTCTCTACAATCTCCACACTTTCAAAATTGTTACGTATCAAATTCAAAGTTGCCGCAAGGGTTCCACCCGTGGCGAGAACGTCATCGATAAGGACGATACGTTCCCCTGGCTGGAAAGCATCCTGATGAATTTCGATGGTATCTGTTCCGTATTCCAGAGAATAGGTTTCCTGATAAGTTTTATAAGGCAGCTTTCCTGGTTTGCGAACCATCGTGGTACCTGCTTCGAGTGCGTAAGCTAGGGCTGATGCGAAGATAAATCCGCGCGCTTCCACTCCGACCACCGTGTCGATCTGTTTATCTGCATACCTTTCTTTTAACGTGTTGATGGTTTTCCCAAATGCAGATGCGTCTGCAAGTAGCGGAGTGATATCTTTAAAAATAATTCCTTCCTTAGGGAAGTCAGGAATATCGCGGATGATTTGTTTTACAGATTCCATGGATGTGCCTTTCTTTAAGAAGGTCGAAAGCTTTGAAGTTTAGTTTTTAACAAATATGTACAGAATTCGAAAATTTATCTTTTAGTCGGTAAATATTTTATGGGGTTTTTAGGTTTCGTATTGTTTCTTACTTCGAAATGAAGATGCGGTCCGGTGGAGCGTCCCGTGCTTCCCATTAGTGAAATTTTTTGTCCCTGTTTTACGCGGGTGCCTTTTTTCACCAATATTTTTGAGTTGTGTGCGTAAACGGTTGTAAGGTGGTGCTGGTGTTTTATGATAACCATTTTTCCATATCCGGTTGGACCCCAGCCACTGAAAACCACTTCACCGGCAGCGGCAGAGTATATAGGTGTTCCTTTTGGTGCGGCTATGTCAATGCCTTCGTGCTTGCGTCCGTTTCGTTTACCAAAACTTGAAGTGAGAGTACCCTTTGTAGGCCAGGAAAGAATTCCTCTACGAGGTTTGACAATGGGCGATTTTTTCTTTTTTGCGGAACGTGAAGGAGAAGAGACGGTAGGAACAGAGCGCACACGGCTTGCGCCGGGTATCCATAACTGGATTCCCTCTTTAATTTTAGATGCATCTCTTATAAAGTTTGCGCGGCGTAAAACTTCCAAGTCAATTTCATAAGTCTGGGCGATGCGATACAAAGTCTGGCCTTTTTGTACCGTGTGGTGAATGCCGTATTGTTTATCGAGCCAAGGGTCAAACTGGAATCCCTGACAGGCCGTCAAAAATAAAAAGGCTATAATAAACAAGAATTTGAAATTGTTATGGAAGGACATAATTCGAGGCGAAGTGAGATATAACTTATTGAAAAGTATATCATTTTTTCAAATTCGTTTACAAGTTGCGAGGCATCCTGTATAACCGAAAAATCGTTTTTAACCTGATTTCAATTGAGATACTAATGATGAAGTTTCATAAATCTTTTTCAGTTTTTTTAGCAACAGCAATGTTGTTGGGTTGCGGGTCAAGTCAACCTGCGCCGGATATTTTTGCTCTGCCTGTTTCTTATATGGTTGGCAAAAAACCGGAAGTGGTTATTGCCCACGATATGAATAACGATGAGTTCCCCGATATTGTCGTTGTGAATTCTGCTGATCGTACTTTGAGTTATTTCGAAGGTCTGGGGGATGGGACATTTAAAGACGCGCAGATTATTGAAACCGGTCGCGAACCTTTTGCGGCGGAGGTGGCTGATTACAATGGTGACCACATTGCCGATATCGCATTATGTAATTATGGCGATGGTGAGGTTTCAATCATTCTCGGACAAAAAGACGGACTGTTCAAACTAAAGACCAATGTGAAGGTCGGGCGTTTGCCAATCGCTATAACATCTGGCGATTTCAACAACGATGAAATAAATGACCTGGCAGTAACACTGCGATTCAATAAAATGATCATTCTTCTGGGCGTTGGTGATGGCACGTTCAAAGTAGCAGAAGCCTATCAAGCGGCCCCCACCCCTGCTCATATGACTGTTAGCGACTATAATGGTGATGGCAATCAGGATATCGCCATGGTCCTCAACGCAGTGAAGGTGCGATTTTTAAAAATGTTTTATGGCAACGGTGATGGTACCTTTGCATCCCCCCAGTTGATAAAGGGGGGCAGTCAATCCTCTTTCCTCGTGCACCACGATATGAATCTGGATGGCCATCTCGACCTGTTGACATCGAGTCCGATGAAAGACAGTCTCAGTATTTTTATGGGGGACGGAAAAGGCGCTTTCACCAAAATGCAGGATTTTGCCGGAGAGAAAGGTCCGCATAATATTGTCGTAGGCGACTTCACTGGCGATAAAGTTCCCGACATTGTTGTCTGCAATCGGCGCGGGGGGTCTATTTCCGTCATACCCGGAAACGGCGATGGAAGTTTTGTTTATCCGCATTACAACTATGTGGTCGGCTCACAACCTCGATCCATTGCCGGTGCCGATTTTAATCGCGATGGCATGATGGATATTGCCGTTGTGCTCTACCAGAAAAAAATCCTCGAAGTTTTTATAAGGAAAGCCACCGTCCCACAGATGGATGTATAGAAAATCTTCGCTTTTAAAAGCAGGCTTACATCTCTGAATCCATAAAAGGTTCATCACTTTCGATGACATATTTTCCATCCAGCCAGGCACCGAGGTTGATGGTGCGACAACGCTCTGAACAAAAGGGAAGATAAGGGTTTTGCTCTTTATCCATTTCTGATGGATTTTCACAGATGGGACATTTTAATTTTTTTTCTTTTTCAGTCATTTTTTTGGTCATAAAATTTACGCAATTTTACCACCCATCCCGCCATTTAAATCCATAAAATCCACACCCTAATCACTAATAAAAACCCGTTTAGCCAACCTTTCGACGGCCAATTTGTCAGCATAATCATAACTATTTGTATATTAAGCTATTATTGCTTTTTTGATGGAATGGGGATACAATAACGATGATCGGGATAGGGTATAACCATTTGAAAATAAGGCGATAATCATATTTCTCTCTAAATTCAAATAAAAAAAGTTGTGCCGAAAGTCTATTATCTAATTAACAATCTAGCTATCAATATTTTACAGCCCTATTGTGGCAAGAGTGGCTGATACATGACTAACCAGATGGAAGACAGCGCATGATAACCGAAGTTCAATCACCGGATTTTTATAAGTTGTTGGGAGTGGAACCCAACGCCAACCAAAAAGAGATCAACCATGCCTATCAGAAGCTAATAGGTAAGTTTGATTCTTCGGAAGGTAAAAGGAAATCGCTTGATAAACCTGCATTGAAAGAGCAAATCGAAGCGACACAAGAGGCTTATGACACGCTCTCTAATAAGGAAAAGCGTGAAGCCTATGACGCAGCGGCTCAAGTGAAAGAGAGGCCAGAACCCTCTACGCCTGTTAAACCAGGTCATCTTCAATTTATGGGTCGCAAGGATCAATCGAAAAATCCGAAACACCAAAATATTTATCAGGATTTTTTTGGCTTTTCTGAAAAGCCGTTCGACCTTACCCCTGATCCAAAATATCTCTATTTGAGTCCGAAGCATAAAGAAGTGCTGGCGCATCTGGTTTATGGTTTGCAGGAGAATAATGGTTTCTTAAAAATTATCGGCGAAGTGGGAACGGGCAAGACGATGATCTGCCGTAGTTTTCTAAGGGAGCTGAGAGCAGATTTTAATATTGCCTATATATTTAATCCTGTCATCAATGAACTGGAATTGTTACAGACCATCAACAGTGAATTGGGATTGCCAGGCAAAAGTAAAAGTAAAAAGAAACTGATCGACATGCTCAACGCTTTTCTGCTGGAAGAAAGGGCGAAAGGCCACAGAGTGGTCGTTATTATTGATGAAGCTCAGGATTTAGAACCCAAGGTTATGGAGCAATTGAGGTTGCTTTCGAATCTTGAAACCGATACTGAAAAACTCATTCAGATCGTATTGATCGGTCAGCCGGAGTTGGAAAAAGTCCTGGCCAAAGACGGACTGCGTCAGTTGCGCCAACGCATTACCGTTCAGTGGGAACTGTTACCGCTCAATCTGCAAGAGACCCGTGGCTACATTCAACACAGGTTGAATGTGGCTTTAGGAAAAGGGAAGGTCCGCTTTTCTCGTCAAGCAGTCGAAACGGTTTTTCGTTATTCGCGCGGGATTCCGCGAATGATCAATGTTATCTGTGACCGGACTTTATTGATCGCTTATACGGAAGACACCAAAAAAATTAGTCCACAAATTGTTAAAACTGCTGTGAAAGATATTGGTAGTCTGGTGCCGCTTGAATCCTGGGCCGACAAGTTTTGGAAGCTAGTGATCCCTTCGGCGATTGCGGCTGGGCTTGGTTTCTTTGCTCTGAACTTTTTTGCGTTACCTGAATTCGATAACAAACCGCAAGGCAAAGACATTGCCGCTTTAATTAAAGAAGACCCCGTCGACCTGTCGTCACCCGGTGAACTGATCAATTACTCTGCTTCCTCCGCAACGATTGCCCCGAGTTCTCCGGTGAATGTTCCTGTAGTGGTGTCGCAGCCAGTTACCATTGTAGAAGCCGCCCCAACACGAGTTTCTGGCAATGGGATATTGAGTATTACAGATTCAGAAAAACTTGTAACGTATCTATCCAGCCTGACGCTAATGGAAAGCAAACTGGAAGCTGTTAAATGGATTTTCGAAGCCTGGAATATTACCCCCGAAAATCTTCAAGACAAAGAAGACCTGGAAATATTGATAGAGGACCATCAGTTGCTTCAATATGAAATGAATGGAACTATGAAACGATTGCAGAGCCTCAATTATCCTGCACTGTTAGAGATTGCACTTCCCAATGCACAGGGAACCAAATATCTGGCACTGTCTTCTATCAAAGGGGATACAGGTGTGTTCGGGTCGGTGGATAAAATTGAAATGCCACTTTCAATTATCAATTCGATTTGGACAAGGAAAGCGATTGTTTTGTGGAAAGACTTTGAAAACCTGCCTGAATCATTTGATCTGGGATTCAAAGGTAAAGAAGCGGTTTGGCTACAAAAAAATCTACGTCTTCTCGGTTATTTTCAGGGGAGAGAGTCCCCTTTGTACGGCTCTAAAACGATTCGTGCTGTAAGAAGGCTGCAACGTAATAACAATATTAAAGATGATGGCAAATTTCAAATAGATAGTAAGATGCTTGTATATAATCTTCTGCAAATTTATCCGACCCCAGAGCTGGTAATCCGGCAACTTATATACAGGCATAGCAAATGAGTACGATTTTAAAAACGCTAAAAAAACTTGAAGAAGAAAAAAGCGTTTTAGAAAAAGGATTGGACTTAAAGGAACTGGTTCTTCAAGATGAAGAAAACCTTTTTTTGAATTCGCCTTCAGAGACCCCCCGAAAAATATTTTTAATAAGCGTAATATTATTTAGCGGAATCGCGTTCGGTCTGTTTTGGGCATGGAAGGGCAGCCCCCCCCCCCCAGAGAATCAAGTTGTTCGAGCTTCACCACCGAATACGGGTTATTATAAGACCCCGACTCCAGTAAAAAATCAATACGCCACACTGGTTCCGGGCATACCGCTTTCAAATATTCCAGAGCAAGAAAAACATTATCAAAGTCCTGCTGTAGAGAATAATTTTTATACAGTAGAAAAAGAAATTCCAAACAATGTAGAGAGAACCATTGAGCCTGTTAAACCGCCAGCCGTTCTTGCAAGAGGCAATTCTCAGAAACAGCGAGATGTTTATGAAATCCAGTCTTTGATCGCAACCGCAAAATCGCTGGCAGACGAGCCAGAAGAAATTTTTATCCCACAGATTAACAAAAGTCTCTCTATTCCCGATTTAAAAGTAAAAGGGATTATCTTTTTTTCTCCAGCGAGTCCTTCTAATCATATTTTTGTTTCGACCCCCAAAAGTAATAATCATAAAATGCACGTTGGAGATTCAATTGATTCCGCTACTCTTATGAAAATAGAATCAACGGCTGCGGTGTTTGCTTATCAGGGCGAAACCGCTTTCCTGAATATCGGCGGCTAGCAAAACTCCATTGCAGAAGATGGAAGTCGACATTTTTTACTCGGAACAGAAATATTGCACACGGTCTACAAAGCAATTTCACCGGAAGAGATGGATCGAATACTTGCTTATTGCAAGCAACACGTTCTCTTTGAGATTTATCCCGGCGAAGAAGGTTTGCAAAAAACGGTGATTGTAAATTCGCATCAGGATAACGAATCCCTGGAAAATTTTAAACCACTAGGTGCCTTTTATTGCAATTATCTGGGAGAAGGAATTATCTCTCTCGATCAGGAAGAGTCCGATTACGATGCAATGCCATCGGCACAAAAACATGTGAAGGCGATCAAGCAGGTGATCGATATTCTTATCGAAAAAGCTCACCCCGGAGTGCAACTGAAGTTTCCCGTTTGAACAAAGAATATGCATAAGCCTGAGACCCTTCCATCTGTGCTCATGCCAGAAAGGGGGTATGTGTTCTTCTTACCCGTAGCGGTTTGCCAATACGGACGAATCTATAGTTAAAGGCTTTGGTTTTATAGGTTCTGACCAACTCGCCCCACGCAGAGTGGGGGGTTGACTTTGTTTGTTGATCTCTGATAAACCCTATCGGCTATGTATTTTCAAGATATCATTTTAAATCTTCAGAATTTTTGGGCATCACGCAGGTGTGCAATACACCAACCTTATGATATTGAGGTGGGGGCTGGCACGTTTAATCCCTGCACTTTTTTCAGAGTGTTGGGTCCCGAACCTTATAATGCTGCGTATGTGGAACCCTCTCGCCGTCCGACCGATGGCAGGTATGGGGAAAACCCGAACCGGATGCAACATTACTACCAGTTTCAGGTGATTCTTAAACCGTCCCCGGAAGATGTGCAGGATCAATATTTAAACAGTCTCACCGCTTTGGGCGTAGACCCTCTGAAGCACGATATCCGATTTGTCGAGGATGATTGGGAGTCACCGACCTTGGGGGCTTGGGGACTGGGTTGGGAAGTCTGGCTGGATGGTATGGAGATTACCCAGTTCACTTATTTTCAACAGGTGGGCGGCATAGATTTAAAACCGATTACCGCAGAGCTGACTTATGGATTGGAACGCATCGCGATGTATTTGCAAAATGTGGAAAATGTCTATGATTTGAAATGGAATGAAAATCTTTTATATGGCGATGTCCACCTCGAAACGGAAAAACAGTTTTCACGTTACAATTTTGAAGCCTCTAATAAGGAACGATTGTTTCAGTGGTTTGACATGTATGAAGCAGAAGCGAAAGAATTGCTGGAAAAGGAACTGGTTCTTCCTGCTTATGATTACACGTTGAAATGTTCGCATGCGTTTAATTTGTTAGATGCGAGAGGGGCTATCAGCGTAACCGAGCGCACAGGTTTTATAGGGAGAGTTCGCAATCTTGCGCGTTTATGTGCTGAAGTGTATGTACAGCAGAGAGAGGCCATGCAGTTTCCTCTGTTAAAAAATAAATCTTAATCAGGCGAATTTTCGTTTGTTTTTAGAAAATTCTGGTTTTAAAGACACATTTCAATATGGCTGAATTTTTTTTAGAAATTGGTTCCGAAGAGCTTCCTTCCGGGTATGTTCAACCCGCCTTGGACTATATGCACAAAGAACTGTCCTCTTTTTTTTCCAAGAACCGGATTGAAGCAGAGGCCCCAAAAACCATGGGCACTCCAAGGCGACTGGTAGTCTCGGTAAAAGGAGTGATGGCCATGCAGAAAGATTCTGTGGATGAGTTTCTTGGGCCGGGAATTTCAGTGGCCTATGATGATCAAGGCCAACCCACTAAAGCCGCAACAGGTTTTGCCCGCAGCAAGGGGATTGATGTTTCTGACCTGATTCGCAAACAAACCCCTAAAGGAGAAGTCACTTGCGCCAGGGTTGAAAATAAAGGTCGCGTCACTTCATCCTTATTAAATGAATATCTGCCGCAATTGATCAGTGAAATCCCATTTCCGAAAAAAATGCGCTGGCAAAATAAACCTCGTCCCTTTGCCCGACCCGTGCATTGGGTTACCGCCTTGTTTGAGGGGCAGGCTCTGCAATTTGAATTCGATGGCATTGCCAACGATACTATTTCGCAGGGGCATCGTTTTCTGAATCCTGAAAAATTTCAGGTCAAAGACCTTGAATCGTATTTAGCAGAATGTGAAAAACATTTTTTAATTGTTGATCCTGATATCAGAAAAAAAACCATTTTGGAGCAAGTTCAGCAGTTAGCCGCAAAAGCCGGAGGTCATATTAAGAAAGACGAAGAATTGCTGAATCTGGTAAATTTTCTTGTTGAATTTCCGGTAGCCATTAAAGGCGATTTTGATTCCGGTTTTTTAGAGTTGCCACAAGAGCTGCTGGTAATAACAATGAAACACCACCAGAAATATTTTCCCGTCTGGGATAAGGAAGAGAATCTTCTCCCGTGTTTTATTACTGTCAGCAATATGCCGGCATCGGAGGGGAATGAAATACAAAAAGGAAACGAGCGTGTTTTGCGTGCGCGACTGGAAGATGCCCGCTTTTTTTACGATGAAGACCGAAAGAAAAAACTCGAAGATTTTGTTGAACCTTTAAAAGGTGTCGTGTTCCAGAAAAAACTGGGAACGGTTTTTGAAAAAGTAAATCGAGTCACCGATCTGGCAGGAATTCTTGCGAGTGAAGTATGTCCGCAAAAAGAAACACAAGTGAGAAGAGCAGCTGAATTATGTAAAGCCGATCTAGCCAGCCAAATGGTCTTCGAGTTTCCCGAGTTGCAAGGAATCATGGGTGGCTATTATGCTTCCCACTCAGGTGAAGATGCCGAAGTTGCCCAGGCGATTAAAGAACATTATCGCCCCACCTTCGCAGGGGATGATTTGCCCTCCTGCGATTCAGGGGCCAGCGTTGCCATAGCAGATAAGCTCGATACCATTATCGGTTGCATAGGTGCAGGACTAATTCCATCCGGCTCTGAAGACCCTTATGGATTAAGGAGGCATGCCTTGGGTATTTTGCAAATCGTTCTGGATCGAGGATGGCAACTTTCTTTTCAAAACCTTGTGGAGAATGGCCTCAATCTTATTGCAAATAAAGCTAAGCTGGACAAAGATGAAATAAAAAAACATGTAGAAGATTTATTTTCTCAGCGATACAAAACTTTGTTGAATGGAGAAGGTTTTCCCTACGATGCGATTGATTGTGTTCTGTCTACAGGAATGGATTCTATTGTTGATGTGAAAGCAAAAGTGTCGGCTTTTTCCGATTTGAAAAAACAGCCTTATTTTGAGCCTCTTGCCATTGCTTTCCGAAGGGTTGCCCGTATTTTAGATAAAAAAGTAGATGGGGAAATCGATCCTGGATTGTTGAATGAACCTGCAGAAAAACAACTGTATGCGGCCTTTTTAAAGGTGCGTGATCCGGTACTGAGCCATATTAAGAATAAGGAATTTTCCAGTGCATTGGAAAAAATGGGGGAGATAAAACCCTCTGTGGATGATTTTTTTGACAATGTGATGGTGATGGTAGAAGACCCCGCCCTGCGCGAAAACCGCCTTTGCCTGCTACGCGATATATCCGGCCTGTTTTCGGGACTTGCTGACTTTTCAAAAATCGTTTTGAAAAAAAGTTGACATCATTTTTGCAGGTAACCATAATAAAAAATTCTGCATGATAATGATAAATATGAATAAAAATAGCTCCGCAAGGATTTGGAGGAACAAATGAACATTGCACTCACCGGTATTACTGGAATGGTGGGCTCCCATTTTATAAAAAAGCTTTTGGAAGATAATTCCAAAAGTGCAACCTATAACATCAAAGCCTTGATCCGCGAAGGCAGTGTTGTTGAGCATTTAAAAACTTTCGAAGATATTGATTACATCATTGGCGGTCTCGAAGATAAAGAGTCGCTTGCGAAACTGGTGCAGGACGCAGAAGTTCTGGTGCATCTTGCCCATTTCCCCGGCCCGGTTCAAACCGTGGAAGAACTGGTGAAGGTCAATATCGAGGGTTCCTTTGATTTGCTGGAAGAAGCGCGCAAGGCCAAAGTGAAACAGGTTATTTTTATGAGTGCCTGCACGGTTTTTGGAGAGGTGCTGCCTACCGTAAATAAAGATAACCCGATGGACGAAAGTCATCCAGTTCGGCCTGGCAACTTGTACGGTGCCATCAAAAACTCAATTGAAGGATTCTGTTTTCAATTTCAAAAAAGCCGTGCATTCGATATCACCATCTTGCGACCTGTCACCATTTATGGGGTGCGTCCACAGTTGGATAAGTCGGAATGGTTTCAGACCATTGATTATCTCGCCACCAACTATAATGTCGATCTGAAAGGCAGTACCAAATATATTTCAGTCGACTCTGTGGTGCAAGGCATTCAATGCACACTTGGAAATGCCGACGCGGCGGGGAAAGTTTATCATCTGGTAGATGGTCATATACATAACCTGAAATTGGGGAATATGATTGTCGATACTATTGAATCCTTCGGTGAATGTGAAGGTGTCCCGGGTGATGATGGAGTCCCCATGTCCAATCAAGCCGCAAAAGATATTGGTGTGAAATTTCGCGGTGAAGAGTCCATCGTTGAATATATCAAGCTCATCCATAAACTGCAGGGTGAGTATGGTGGTGAGCGCAATATCAAAAACTGGTAAAGGGTTGAATGTGTCTTCCTTAACATCGCGATCTTTTATTGAACGCTTGATTCAAGAAGATTACAAATTTTTCACGGGTGTGCCTTGCTCTTTGCTGTCCGGGTTGATTTATGAACTGGAAGACCAGAAAGGGGAAGTTCGCTACGTTCCGTCTGTTCGCGAAGATGCCGCAGTGGGTTTGTGCGTCGGCGCCTATCTTGCGGGAACGATGCCCGTTCTTCTCATGCAAAATTCTGGTTTGGGATACTGCCTCAATGCCTTCACTTCCCTGAACTTGATTTATAAGATACCCGCACTGGTCATTATGAGTTGGCGTGGTAAAGCCGGCAAAGATGCTCCCGAACACATCATCATGGGTGATATCGATCAGGAACTTCTCAAGACTGCGGGTATGGAATATTCAATCCTCAGCGAAGAAAATTGTGAAGAAGTGCTTAAAAAGGCAAAACAAAAAATTTGCGATGAAAAGTTGCCCTATACATTGATTGTTGAGAAGGGGTTGTTTGATGAAAGGCACTGAAGCATTTCAGGAATTGATTCCTCTAATTAAAGACGAGCCGGTGGTTCATGCTAATGGTTTCATTTGCCGCGAATCGTTTGCCCTTAAAGATCGTGAAGCTAATTTTTATATGATCGGTTCGATGGGATTAGCCTCATCCATTGGCCTGGGGGTTGCCTTATGCAAACCTGATAAAAAGGTAATCATCATTGATGGCGATGGAAACGTGCTGATGGCAATGGGTACTCTGGCCATGATTGCCGCAGAAGCACCGAAAAACCTGATTCATGTTGTTATAGATAATGAAGTGTATGAATCGACAGGAAGCCAGCGATCCCTCTCAAGTAAAGTGAGGCTCGAAGAAGTTGCGAGAAGCACAGGCTATAAAAATGTTTTGAGAGTAGAAAAAAGAGAAGAAATTAAAGCAGCGTTTTTGAAACTGAAAGATTCTGCGGGTCCAAATTTTCTGCTGATCAAAGTCGAACCCAGTTTCGACCCCGTTACCGGACGCATAACCCACACCCCCGAAGAAATCACCGATCGATTTATGCAGGCCATTGGCTAATGGTTCCTAATTAAAGATAAAAAAAACGCACCCCCTTTTAAAGGGTAACGGTTTAGATAAGGTTGGCCTATCTGCGTGGGTTAGGCGAGGATGCCTACCTTAATGGGTTTTTGCTGAGTTTTTGCCGATTGTGCGAGTTATAGGCCCTGAGAAAGATTTAGAAAGAGAGTATGAAAGAATTTCGAAAAATTTTGAAATATGCCAAGCCCTATACCAAAAGTCTGGTATTCGCTTTTATTTGTTTAACGCTGACTTCTTTGGTCAACCTGGTGTTGCCTTTGATTGTCCGCAATATGATCAATGCTGTAGTGGTTCTTAAAGACAGTCATATCCTCGATGGATATGCGTGGGATTTGCTTTTTGTCATTCTCTTGCAGGCCGTCTTTGCGGTCGTTCATAATTATGTTTTCGGATTTGTCGGCCACCGAATGACCACCGATTTTCGTATTGAATTCTTTTCTCACATCCAATCTTTGTCCCTGCGATTTTTTCAGGAACATCGCGTGGGCGAAATTCTTTCGCGAATGAGTAATGACATATCGGTTATCCAGAACGCTCTGGTTACTATTCCTGTAGCCTTGCTACGGCAAAGCATCACGCTCATTGGGGCCATGACAATTATTTTATATCTGAACTGGAAGTTGACCGGTCTTATTCTGTTGATCCTTCCACCCTTAATGATTTTTGCCAGAGTGTTCGGAAAACGTTTAAGACTCTTTTCTGAAAAACTTCAGGATCAGGTTGCCCAGGCAATCGTTGTTCTGGAGGAAGTTGCTTCCTCTATAAAGATTGTAAAATCGTTTACACGGGAAAACTATGAGCGTGACCGGTTCACGAACCAAATTGAAACCGCATTCGAAAAAGCGGTAGACAAACTGAAAATTTCATCGTTCTTCGGCCCTTTCATTCTCGGTCTTACTTTTTTGGTATCAGCAGTTTTAATCTGGTACGGGGGCTATCAAGTGATGTTGGGAACAACCACGCCAGGAGAACTAGCCGCTTTTTTTCTTTATGCGTTGATTGTTGCCGGGCCCATCGGAACCTTTGTTCGTCTTTATACTCAGATTCAGGAAGCATCGGGAGCGATAAGAAGAGTTTATGAAATTCTGGATACCCAGCCTGCTATTGAGAACCCTGACAACCCGATATTTCTGGAAAATATCAGAGGACGTATTCAGTTCGACAATGTTTCCTTCGGTTATCGCGAAGAGTCTGAAATTCTGCACAATATAAGTTTTGATATCCAACCGGGTCAGACCGTTGCTTTAGTCGGGCCGAGCGGAGCCGGAAAATCGACGGTTATAAAACTATTGCATCGATTTTTCGATGTCAGCCAGGGCAGCATCCGTTTGGATGGCCACAATATTCGAGAATTAGACAGGAAAAGCTTTCTCAGCCAGATCGCATTGGTCCCCCAGGAGACGCTGCTGTTTGGCGGAACCGTGAAAGAAAATATACTCTACGGAAAACTCGATGCATCGGAAGAAGAATTAGAAGAGGCCGCCAAAAAGGCAAATGCCCACGACTTCATTGTGGAATTGGAAAAGGGTTATGAAACCATAGTAGGAGAAAAGGGAGCCAAGCTTTCAGGGGGAGAGAGGCAAAGAATCGCTATAGCCAGGGCTATCTTAAAAGACCCGAAAATTCTGGTGCTGGATGAAGCCACATCTTCTTTGGACAATCGCTCAGAAGCTTTAATTCAAGAGGCTGTCGAAACGCTGATGCAAAATCGCACCACATTTATTGTGGCGCATCGCCTTAGCACCATCCATCAAGCAGATCAGATTATAGTTCTTGAAAAAGGCAGGGTTGTTGAAATTGGTCAACACGAAGATTTGATGAACAACAAAAACCTTTATTACAATTTATATAAATTAAAAATGCAGAACCCCGTCACTCTGGGAGAAAAGTGATATTTTTTACTCTCCAGGATCGGCACCCGTTAGAAAACCGATTAAATGTGCTTTCTTTTCTGCATCGCCGCTATAATAAGTGCGGATCAGCCTTTGAATCAGTTCCGTCAAATTGGGATCTTCTCCATACGCTTCCAGTTCTTCATTAATGGCGGGTTCTTCGCCAGGAGCGTGCTGGGTTTTCCTGATGGAACCTTTCCCCGTCAGCAACCAGATAATATTCAGGTTTGTGTGCTGATATAACTTGGCAATCGTATCCGCTGAAGGAAGTGACTTACAGTTTTCAATATCTGATAACGAGCCTTGCGAAATCCCAATTAGCTTCGCAAGTTCGTAAGCTTTCAATGGAAGTGATTTTCTCCATTGCCGTAACCGCACACCTAAAAATTTCGCTGCTCCTGATTCAATTTCTTGCATTTTTTCGTATGCCTCTGAATATGACAGAAATTAGACTAAAAACCCTGACCTGAATGAGATGAGGGTTGACCTCGTTGTTAGCCCTCAAAAAAACAGTTAAGGGGTTTTACCAAGTAATCCGTGGGCAACTAGCACTTTTCCTGTTTCAATTATTCTCTACCTGACTTAACTATAGTTCCTCAAAAATTGTTGTCCGTCAATATTTTTATCAAAAAAATTGGAGATTTTTAGAGGTTGCATTTCTCTCTCGCTAAAATTCCAGATTATCCTGTTGTGTTTTTGGAAGAAGAATTTGAAATAGCCCGATCATTTCCCGGAACGCATAATTTTCTACCCTCCCAAACATTCAGCCCCTATCGAGAAAAGGACAAAAAATAACCCACCCGTCCTGCATATATAATAAGAAGCAAGCCCCATTTTTTTCCTAGGGGATAAAAAATTTTTTTTTCAGATAGCAGCAATTATTCTGTCAGGTAGGAGCGCATTTCTTCAGCGAGCTTCTGGTTTTCATCCAGAATCTGCTCAAGATCCATTCCATCTTCGTCGGTAAGTTTTTCCTTGGACTTTATGATTCTATTAAACGAATGGTCCACAGTTTCGTGAGGGATTTTTCCGGTTTCTATTCCATCAATCATAGCATCTTGCAGTCGGGTTACTTTATTGAGGTCGTGGCAAATAAGAAACAGATCAACGCCAGCGTTGATAGCTAAAGCAGGCAACTCTTCAGGGGTTTGCGTTACGGCCTGCATTTCCAAGTCATCGGACATGACCAGCCCTTGAAACTGCATTTTCTTGCGTAGTAAATCATTCAAAATAAAATTGGAAAATGTTGCCGCAGAGTCTTCATCCCAGGCGGGGTAAACTACATGCGCCGTCATTATTATATCCAGCCCTTCCTGAAAAGCTTGGGCAAAGGGAACCAGCTCAATTTTTTCCAGTGATTCTTTGCTTCGCTCTACCCGTGGCAGAGTCAAATGCGAATCTTGCGAGGTATCGCCGTGGCCTGGAAAATGCTTGCCGACCGGGAAAGTTCCAGCATCCTTGAATCCTTGAATTATCTTGCAACCCAATCGCGCAACGACTTCAGGGTTGGAACTTATAGCACGTTTTCCGATAATAGGATTTTCGGGGTTTGAATGAACATCAAGAACCGGAGCGTAATCCATATTAATTCCCACGGCTTTCATTTCTTTGCCCATTGCCAATCCAAATCGGTAGGCAAGGTCATCGGAATTTGCCTGGCCCAGACAGCACATGGGCGGAAATTGTGTGAAGGGTTCTTTCAACCGGGCCACGCGTCCCCCTTCCTGATCGACAGAAATAAATAAAGGCGGTGAATTTTGCACGGTAAGGGACTGCAAATCTTCGATCAGCTTTTTAAGTTGTTTTGGATTTTCGTAATTGTGCTCGAACAAAATCAAGCCACCAATGCCCTGTTCGGCAATCAGCTTTTCGGTTCGGGAATTGAGGCAGGTGCCATCGAATCCAGAAACGATCATTTGACCTGTTTTATGTTTAAGTGATAACAAGTTGGGTAGGTGGCCGCAAGCCACTTGGTGCGGGGCTAATGTCAGCCTGTAAATCGCATGAATATTTTAGGATTTATATAATGCTATTTCCCTCTTCAACCAAGAGCTTTGCAGTACGTCATCGCAAGCGACTGAAGGGAGAGTGGCGATCCAGATTGGCGATAACCTTTTATTAGCTTCGAGGCCCTTGCAGGGTCGAAAAATGAGTCAAAAATCTACCTGCTGTCCGGGTTGCTTCTTCAGCTAACGCTCATCGCAATGACAACTGCGATGCCTTTTCCTCCCAGAAATAATAGCTATGCAAAAGTCCCCCCTGTCAAAAGGGATCAAGGGGTTAAACATTTCGTCTCCAAGTCTGCTATGTTAGCATAAATTGTCAACCCACTTTCAATCAGAAAACTGATTTCAATATATGTTTCGTAGAGTCGTTATAACCGGTTTGGGGGCAGTCAGCCCAAACGGAATAGGACAGAAAGAATTCTGGGAAAATACTTGTAAGGGAATAAGTGGCATCGACCGCATTACAAGTTTTGATCCTGTAGACTTGGCTTGTCAAATTGCTGGCGAGGTCACAAACTTCGATCCTTCTCTTTATTATTCTGTCGCAGATTTAAAAAAATTACCGCGTACCATTCCGCTTGCCGCCGCCGCGACCCAGGAAGCTCTGGCGAATGCCGGAATTGATCTGGATTCCTTTTCAGAAGAGGATTTCGAATCGCTCGGTGTACTTGTAGGCAGTGGCGGTTCTGGATTCGATTTTTCTGAAAAACAATTTGAAATATTTTTTTCGAAACAAAAAAACAAAATCAGTCCGTATGCGATTTCAAATTCACTGGTGGGAATGCTCTCCAGTGAAATTTCCATACGGTTTGGTTTGCAGGGGCGAAGCCATGTGATTTCAAATGGCTGTACCAGTTCCAGCGATGCCATGGGTTATGCTTTCAACACGATTCGTTACGGCCAGGAAGACTGGTTTGTGAGCGGCGGAGTAGAGTCTTGCGTTACTCCCGCAATGATGCAGGGATTTGAAAGAATGAAAGTAAATCCCGTAAATTTTAATGATGACCCCTGCCGTGGCTCACGTCCTTTCAATCGAGACCGCGAAGGGTTTGTTCTGGCAGAAGGTTGCTGGATGATTATTCTTGAAGAATTAGAGCATGCAAAAAAAAGAGGCGCTGATATTATTGCCGAGTTGGTCGGTTATGGAACTACCTGTGATGCGTATCACCGAGTCGCAATTATGCCTGATGGCAAACAATCTTCGCGGGCTTTGCGACTTGCGATGAAGGATGCCAGAATCAACGAGGAAGAAGTGGACTATATCAATTTTCATGGCACCTCCACATTGCTCAACGATAAAGTCGAAACTTTGGCGGTTAAGAAAACTTTTAACGGCAATGCATTGAGTATTCCTTCCAGCTCGACCAAGTCGATGGTCGGCCATCCCCAGGGAGCTTCGGGGGCTCTTGGAGTCACGGTCTCTGCGCTTTCGTTAAAAAATGGATTTATGACACCCACGATAAACATGGAAACTCCAGACCCCGAATGTGATATGGATTATATTTCGAATGTGGGTCGGGAAAAAAGACTGGATATTGCGATCAGCAACTGCATTTCGTTCGGCTCAAAAAATTCTTCCATCGTTTTAAAAAGATTCGAGTAGTCAATTGAGTATGAAAAAAATTTGGATAAAAGCTCTAAGTATTCCTGTTTATTTCTTTTGCATAACGGGTTGTGCAGAAAAGCTGATCGATGTGAATGTGACCATTGTGGATCAGAAAACAGCTCTTGAAAATCAGATTCTGGGAAGTTACGAAGAATTAGGAAACGAGGTATTGTTGTTGGCTTCTGTCCGGTCCATTGACGAAGAAGGAAAACTAAAACCGGTTATTGAAGTTCCCAAAGGCAAAAGGAAGGCCCTCAGGGCTATGCAACGTCAAGACTTCAATCGTGACGATATTCAAGAATTTAAAAACACCTCATGCGCAGGGGAAGGAAACGATGGCCTGCTGAAATATTTTGAAAATGAACGCACCCTCAAAGACTCTGACTACAAGAAGTTTGTGGTGGCAATAGTGCAAGAAGAAAATGAGGATCGACTGACGATTCTCCAGAGAATTGTAGCGACCCATGAAAATTTTTCAGAGAAAGACCTGCCAAAAGTCCAGAAAATATCAGCCAGTCTGAACCGCAATAACGCCCATGCCGGAGAAAAAATTCAATCAGACGACGGGGCGTGGTCAATAAAGCCAAATAGCTCGCCCTAGCGATAAGGCATTTTGCTTCCTTCAAGTTGCTTGACGATATCAGCTTCGAACGTATTCTCTTTGTGGACAAATTCCTCAAGCTCTTTAGGGCTTTTGAATTCAAAAACTTTAGGTTCTTTTTGTCCGCAGATTTCTTCGTCTTGCTCAACCGTTAACAGGTTTTTTTCAAGGGACCGGATAACGAATTTTTTTCGGGTTTTTAGTTTGGAAAAAATGTCCTGATAAAGGGGCTCTAAATTTAAGGCCATGCGATATCTCCAGCTATAAAAATAATGGGTAAATTGATAAGAAAACAAGTTTAACTTTCTCACATTTTAAAATCAAATCTTTTGATCCCCCCTGCTCCACAGGAGGGAGAGGCAACCCTAACCTGTCGTCACCCTGAGTCCCTAACCGTCACCCTGAGTTTATCGAAGGGTAAAGCATAGCACCCTCCGGCGGAGCTAAAAAGGGCAACCCCCCAGCCCCCCTTATCAGGGGGGATCATTTAATCCCTCTCCCCTAGAGGGAGAGGGCTGGGGTGAGGGGGATCAAATAAATCCTATTGTGCAGGTTCAGATAGATACAAGACTGGATGATAGGTTGTCGTTGCAGTGGAGGTTCCAGAAGACAGGTGTTGATGAAACAACGAACCCCCTATGCAGTTCCAAGGATGACACAAGAACATTCGCTAGCTTCATCTCCCCTGAGGGAGAGGCAACCCTAACCCGTCACCCTGAGCCCCTAAGTCATCCTGAGCCTGTCGAAGGATATGGATTGTCCCCCTCCCTTCACAGGGAGGGGCTAGGGAGGGTTGGATTTCTAATCACCCGTTCAATCCAGCCACCTATCCCTCTTTAATAAGAAGACGAACTTGATAAGTCGTCATTGCGAACGTAGTGAA
>WASW01061937.1_pt1 | contig 20149 bp, 18 predicted proteins | sample 5698521 | NCBI WGS metagenome assembly WASW01 (sample SAMN11175560, study PRJNA528189) | sponge metagenome | isolation source: marine sponge | host: Leucetta | place: Antarctica: Western Antarctic Peninsula, King George Island | collected 2013-01
ATATGCTGCCACCAAGAAATCTAACGAGTTGATGGCGCATACTTATTCGCATTTATTCCAAATCCCAACAACGGGCCTACGTTTCTTTACTGTATACGGCCCTTGGGGTCGCCCTGACATGGCCTTGTTCATGTTTACCAAGAACATTCTCGCTGGCAAGCCTATTGATGTATTCAACTACGGCAACCATCGTCGCGACTTTACTTACATCGACGATATTGTCGAAGGCGTAATTCGCACTTTAGACAAAGTGCCAACAGCCAATGAAAATTGGTCTGGAGACCAACCTGACCCTGCGACGAGTAAGGCGCCATATAAAATTTACAACATTGGTAACAACCAACCAGTTGAACTAAAGCATTACATTGCTGTGTTAGAAGACTCTCTTGGCAAAAAAGCCATTCAAAACTTTTTACCATTACAGCTGGGCGATGTGCCTGATACTTACGCTGACGTTGAAGCATTAGTGAAAGATGTAGACTACAAACCACAAACACAAGTAGAAGATGGTATTGCTAATTTTGTGAAGTGGTACAAAGACTATTACTCAATTTAAAGAAACTAGCCGGGTATGAGCCGCCAGGCTAATTTTATCAGAATTACCTATTTAAGCGGCGGCAATCAATTCAGCCAATTTCTGTACCGCGCTAATGGGTGTGCCGTTATACATACTGGCTCTAACACCACCGGCATATCGATGCCCTTGCAAGCCGATTAAACCCTGTTGCTTAGCGGCAACCAACAAATCTTTAATCACTTGCTTATCCGCTGAGTTAAAAGCCACATTTATTGTTGAACGATTATTTTCGCATACGTTATTGCTCAACTTCGAATTTGAATCAACGGCTTGATATAAAAGTTCAGAGCGCGCATTTGCTTGCTCAACCATTGCTTTGACTCCACCGTTTTTAGTCACCCAATCCAGCATCAACTGCGTGACATAACAAGCAAACACAGGACAAGTGTTAATGGCTGAATTTTCTTTCACATGTAAATCATAACGAAGCAATTCTGGTGTTTTTTCTGAGACACGACCAATCAAATCATCTCGCACGATTACTACGCTAAGTCCAGCAATGCCCAATAATTTTTGCACGCCTGCGTAGACAGCAGCATAATTTGAAATATCAATATCTTGCATTAAGATACAAGACGTTAAGTCTGCAACAACAGGAACACCCATTTTCTTCACTTCAACAAACTCAACACCATTAACGGTTTCGTTAGGCGTGACATGAAGATAAGCTGACTCTGGATCGACATTCCATTGCTCAGGTTCAATACAACATATTTTATCGCCATCAACTTTCAGACCATCTACAAACTTTATATCGACGTACTTACTGGCTAGCTTTGCAGATTTTCGCGACCAGAACCCGGTATCCAAATAGCTCGCATGCTTTGCATCACCAACAAGATTAAGCGCAACAGCATCAAACTGTATAGTCGCCCCACCCGCCATAAATATGATCTGATAATTTTCTGGAATAGCGTACAGACTACGCAATAAGTTTTGCGCACTAATGATTATTGATGAGAAGTGTTCAGAGCGATGACTTAGCTCTAAAATTGAAATTCCTGTATCACGATACAGATTAATATCTTTTTGAATTTGCTGCTTCACCTCTAAAGGTAATGCAGCCGGGCCAGCACCAAAATAATGTTTACAATGTTCCACCAGCGATGACAAACCTACAACTTAATCTTCTGCTGGCTCTTGATTTTGATCGTCTTCCTCAGCATCAGGCAACGATTGAACTGCTTCAATTTCGGTAAGCAACTCACCCTCACTCAATCTAATCAATGTGACACCCTGAGTGTTACGGCCCATCGATGAAATATCTTTGATTTGTGTGCGTACCAATGTACCTCGGTCTGTAATCAACATGGTTTCATCATGCTCTGATACCAGAACCGCACCCACTACATCGCCATTACGCCCTGAAGTCTGAATCGCTATCACACCTTGACCACCGCGCTTTTGAACTGGGAAATCTTGCACGGGTGTTCTCTTACCAAAGCCATGCTTCGTACCAATTAACACTTGCATCTCAGCCTCATCCGGCTGAATAGATATCAAAGATATCAATCTATCTTCATCCGCAATTTTTATTCCGCGCACGCCAGTCGCTGTTCTACCCATTGGGCGTACATCTTCTTCTTTGAAGCGCACTGACTTACCGGTACTTGCGACAAGAACAATATCATGATCACTGGTAGTGACTTCCACACCAATCAGATGATCATTTTCACGCAATTCTAAAGCAATAATGCCACTCGCCCTTGGGCGCGAGAAATCTTTAAGTGTCGTTTTCTTCACTGTGCCTTGGCTAGTCGCCATAAACACGTAAGCGTCTTGAGTAAAATCTTTAATCGGCAGAATAGCGTTAATTCTTTCACCTTCTTGTAACGGCAACAAATTAACAATTGGTTTACCACGAGAAGTTCTACCTGATTGCGGTAACTCGTAAACTTTCAACCAATATACTTTACCCAGACTAGAGAAACACAAAATGGTGTCATGTGTATTAGCCACAAACAAATTGTCGACAAAGTCTTCTTCTTTAACAGAGGTGGCAGCCTTACCACGACCACCGCGACGTTGTGCTTGGTATACATCTAATGGCTGTGCTTTTGCATAACCAGCATGTGACAAGGTCACTACCACTTCTTCTTCTTGAATCAGATCTTCAATGGAAAGATCTACTCTAGTAGTGGTAATTTCTGTTTTACGCGCATCACCATATTTTTCTTTGATTTCTTCTAACTCTTCACGAATCACTTCCATCAATCGATCAGGGCTTTCTAAAATCGCAAGAAGACCTGCAATTACTTCTAGTAACTCGCTAAAATCCTCAACAATTTTTTCTTGTTCAAGACCGGTCAATCGATGCAAACGCAAATCTAGAATTGCTTGCGCTTGCACTTCAGACAGATAGTACTTGCCATCGCGCAATCCACAGTGCTCATCCAGCCCGTCAGGGCGAGATGCTTCAGCACCCGAACGTTCTAACATGTCCGTCACTGCACCAGGCATCCAACCTTGGACAACTAATGCCGCTTTTGCATCGGACGGTGTATTCGATGATTTAATCAAAGCAATCACTTCATCAATATTCGCTAAAGCAACTGCTTGGCCTTCTAAAATATGGGCTTTCTCTCGCGCTTTGCGCAATTCGAACATGGTGCGTCGAGTAACGACTTCACGACGATGACGCAAGAATGCTTGTAAGATTTGTTTGATGTTTAACAATCTTGGCTGACCATCAACCAATGCCACCATATTGATACCAAACACATTTTGCATCTGCGTGTGCTGATACAAATTATTTAGCATTACCTCACCGACTTCACCACGGCGTAATTCAATCACAATGCGCATGCCGTCTTTATCTGATTCATCACGCAGACCGCCAGGAGAAATCCCTTCTATACGCTTCTCTTTAACTAAATCAGCAATCTTTTCAATTAAGCGCGCTTTGTTTACTTGATATGGAAGTTCTGTAACAACAATAGCTTCACGATTAGTTTTTTCGTCAGTTTCAATGTGACTACGTGCACGCAAATAAATTTTTCCACGCCCTGTTTGATAAGCATCAACAATGCCTTTCTTACCATTAATAATCGCTGATGTTGGGAAATCTGGTCCCGGCACAACTTCCAGAATATCCATCACAGACAATTCTGGATTTTCAATCATTGCGATACACGCATTAATGATTTCAGTCAAATTATGCGGTGGGATATTGGTGGCCATACCGACCGCGATGCCAGAAGAACCATTAATTAATAAGTTTGGAGTTCTAGAAGGAAGAACCGAGGGTTCTTTTTCCGTTTCATCGTAATTAGGGATAAAGTCGACAGTGTCTTTATCTAAATCCGCTAAAACTTCATGCGCGATCTTGGACATGCGCACTTCAGTATACCGCATTGCTGCTGGCGAATCGCCATCGACAGAACCAAAGTTACCTTGACCATCGACTAACTGATAGCGCATCGAAAAGTCCTGCGCCATTCTTACAATCGTGTCATAAACAGCCGTGTCACCATGCGGGTGATACTTACCAATCACGTCACCGACTACGCGTGCAGATTTTTTATAAGGCTTATTCCAATCATTACCTAGCACGTGCATCGCAAATAGTGCGCGTCGATGTACCGGCTTCAAGCCATCTCTTACATCAGGTAGCGCACGACCCACAATTACGCTCATTGCATAGTCCAGATAGGACTTACGCATTTCGTCTTCTAAGTTAACGGTAAGAATTTCTTTTGCTTTAGATGCCATAAATCAACGCAGAGGGATTTGGTTCCTGATGAGCCGCAAATTGTACCACACCTTTCCCCCTAGAAGAGTGAATCTATAAAAACGAAAAGTGGCGAAATAAGGCTGTGCTACATACATTTCACTATTTTTAAGCGTGAGTTTATGCCTGCTAAACGTCCTTGTTGCTGAATAATTGAGCGATCCTGAAGGCGTTAGGATTTTCTACTGCACCACGCTCTGTAATCAGCACATCAACCAGCTCCGCAGGCGTCACATCGAACACAGGATTCCACACAACAGCACCTTCTGTTGCCATGACCTTTTCACCTACATGAGTCACTTCCTGTCGGTCACGTTCTTCAATTTCGATGTCATCACCTTGAGCAGAATTCAAATCGATAGTACTGGTGGGCGCCACCACCATAAATTTCTTCCCCATATATTTCGCTAATACCGCCAAGCTGTAGGTGCCGATTTTATTGGCCACATCACCATTCGCTGCAACGCGATCAGCCCCGACAATAATCCAATCAACATGATGCGCACGCAGTGCGCTTGCAGCCGCGGAATCGCAAATCAAATTAACAGGAATTTGTTCTTGCTCTAATTCCCAGGCTGTCAATCTAGAGCCTTGAAACCATGGTCGTGTTTCATTAGCAAATACTTTGCTCAATTTCCCATGTGCAAATGCTGAACGAATCACACCCAATGCCGTACCATAACCTCCCGTCGCTAACGCCCCTGCATTACAGTGCGTCATAACAACACTTTGCTCATTAATATAGCTAGCGCCTAATTCACCCATGGCTTTATTAGCAGCAATATCTTCCTCATGAACCGCAATCGCTTCTTTTTCTAGAGTAGCCAAAAAATCACTGCCTTGATTATGCAAACAATTCTGCATGCGTGTTAAAGCCCATGCTAAATTGACTGCAGTGGGACGCGCTTTACTCAAATGGGTGATATCGACATCTATCTGCTGCTTAGCACTGCTCTCGTCTAACTGACAATGCATCAATGCTGACAAAACCACACCATAAGCAGCGGTCACACCAATAGCAGGCGCGCCTCGTACTACCATATCTTTAATGGCATCAAATGTTCCTTCGACGCTATCAATGTGTAAAAATTCTACCGTACCAGGCAACAGGCGTTGATCTAACAAAACCAGTTGTCTGTCTCTCCATTCAATGGCTCTATTAGGTAAAGATTTATCCATAATATTTAATTCAAGGTTTTTACTTGTCCCAAGCAAGCTAGAAAGGTAAGTTTAATCATATGCGCACTATTCAAACACTTCTATCTGCTCGCCATATTGTGCCAGTAGATATAGAAAACTCTGTCCTCGAAAATCATTCCATCGCGATTGATAATGGGCGCATTGTTGAAATTCTGCCCACACAAAAAGCACTTCAGGCTTACAGTACGAATTCTCATATTGAATATAACCAGCATATATTAATGCCTGGCCTGATCAATGCCCATACCCACGCGGCAATGTCTTTATTGCGCGGCATTGCTAGCGACATTCCACTCATGAATTGGTTACACAATCACATCTGGCCAATAGAACAAAAATGGGCAGACGAAAATTTTGTTTTTGACGGCAACGAATTAGCCATTGCGGAAATGCTACGCGGAGGCACTACCTGCTTTAATGATATGTATTTCTTTCCTCATGTAACAGCGCGTGCTGCATCTACCATTGGTATAAGAGCCGTCATTGGCATGATCGCGCTAGAGTTTCCTACTGCCTATGCCGCATCACCTGATGAATATTTATCTAAAGGGTTAGCACTATACGACGACTATAAAACCGACCCTTTGATCACCAATGTGTTTGCACCACATGCACCCTATACCGTTTCGGATGCTACTTTTACTAAAATAAACAGCTATGCCAATGAATTGGATCTGCCGATTCATATGCATATTCATGAAACACAATCTGAAATTGAAACAAGCATCAATGAATTTGGCATGCGCCCACTCGAACGACTAGACAAGCTTGGCTTAGTTAACCCCAACCTACTCGCTGTTCACATGACTCAGCTTAATGAACAGGAAATACAGCAAGTATCAGAATCTGGTGTCACTGTTATTCACTGCCCAGAGTCCAATATGAAGCTTGCTAGTGGTTTTTGCCCGACGCACGAGTTATTAAAAAATAATGCTCGCGTCATTATCGGTACAGACAGTTGTGCCAGCAACGATGATCTAGATATGTTTTCTGAAATTCGCTCAGCAGCTTTAATCGCTAAAGGCGTCAGCGGCGAAGCCACTGCATTTTCCGCTCAACAGGCAATTCGAGCTGCCACAATAGAGGCCGCCAAAGCGCTTCGCTTAGACAATGAAATTGGTTCTCTTGAGCAAGGGAAGTCTGCAGACATTATTGCTATCAGCTGTGACAGTGTCGAAGGCCATCCTTTATATGACATACACAGCCATCTTGTTTACAGCACCAATCAAAGCCGTGTCTCTGATGTGTTTGTATCAGGTCGGCAATTATTACGTGAGCGCACACTCACCACCGTTAGCGAAGATGAAATTATCGCTAAAACCAAACAATGGGCACAAAAAATCTCACAACCCTAACCGAATTTATTAACATGGCTAATACAGACAATTTTGATCCTGCTGAAATCGCAAAATTTGAAGACCTCGCTTATCGCTGGTGGGACAAAGACAGTGAGTTCAAACCTCTACACGACATTAATCCCCTGCGATTAAATTTTATTGATGAACGCGTTAGTCTCTCAGGAAAGAAAGTGTTGGATGTTGGTTGTGGTGGAGGCATTTTATCAGAGAGCATGACTGCTAAAGGCGCTAGCGTTAAAGGCATAGATTTAGGCAAAGCACCTCTTTCCGTAGCACAATTGCATGCGAAAGAAAGCAACTTAGATATCAGTTATGAAATGATTGCCGCTGAAGACATTGCTCAACGCGAAGCCGAATCTTATGATGTGGTGACATGCTTAGAAATGTTAGAACATGTCCCTAGCCCTGAAAGCATTATTGCGGCATGCGCTCAGTTAGCTAAACCGGGCGGGCATGTGTTTTTTTCCACGCTAAATCGAAATCCAAAATCATATCTTTTTGCAGTGATAGGTGCTGAATACATACTCAATCTATTACCCAAAGGAACACACGAATATCAAAAATTTATTCGCCCCTCCGAGCTAGACAAGTGGTGCCGCAACAACAGGCTCTCACCTAAAGAATTAATTGGCATGAGTTATAACCCCATAACCAAACACTACCGGCTAAGTCGTGATGTCAGCGTAAACTACATGCTTCATACCCAGAAGCCAGCACTTTGAATGTTACGGCCAAAGCCATCCATGCGGTACTTTTTGACTTGGATGGGACACTATTAGATACCGCACCAGACTTGGTACTAGCCTTAAATAATTTATTAAACAGCCATAACCGACCTGGCGTAGAATTTGATAAACTCAGAAACCTCGCCTCTCAGGGAAGCCTTGCACTGACTCGCTATGGCTTTCCGGACGTGACTAACGAACAACAGTTCGAACAACTTCGACAAGAATTTCTCCAGCATTATGCTGACTCAGTCTGCGTAGACAGCGAATTATTTAATGGTATGGATGTACTACTACAAACCATCGAAGAACAAAATATCCCCTGGGGAATTGTCACCAACAAGCCAGGTGGTTTAACTAAATCATTATTAGAGAAACTATCACTAACAAATCGCCCATCATGCATCATCAGCGGTGACACTTTATCCGTTCGTAAACCACACCCAGATCCACTGCTACTCGCCAGCAAAACCATTCAGCTATCACCTCATCACACTATTTATATTGGTGATGATCCACGCGACATTTACGCAGGCAATGCTGCCGGCATGTATACTTGCGTAGCAAGATACGGTTATATAGAAGCAGATATCGACACAGATCAATGGGGAGCTGATTTTACAATCAATCATCCATTAGAATTATTAAACCATATACAACTAAGTACACCAATTGAATGAAGTGGGAACTTGAACTCAGCTGGCAACTCAGCGTTGCATTAGGTATTGCAGCCTTACTAGGCGCTTTGATTACTCACCTCATTACTCGCGCTCGTTTAGACAAAAGCATTCTCGCACTAAATGAAAAAAACAATGACCTCTATACAAAACTACAAATTGAACAGGCACAAAATATCGAGAAAATTGCTGCATTAAATGAGTCACGCGAACAATTAAAAGAGAGCTTTAGCGCGCTATCTAAACATGCATTAGATTCAAACAACGAGTCATTCCTCCAACTTGCACAACAAAAATTAGGCTTATTTGAGTCGCGCGCACAAGCCAATTTAAGTGAAAAAGAAAAATCAATCGAAACGCTATTAAAACCAATGGCAGCAGCGCTACAAAAAACCGAACAACAAATCTCTACTATCGAAAAAGAACGCAAAGAATCTTTTGGCTCAATCACAACACAATTAAAACTCGTTACCGAAGCTCAGCACGGATTAAAATCCGAAACAGAACAACTAGTCCGCGCGTTACGCCGACCAGAAGTGCGCGGCCAATGGGGCGAACTTACGCTTAAACGTTTAGCCGAGCTAGCGGGCATGGTTAACCATTGTGATTTTGAGGAGCAAGCACATGTTGAAGTCGATGACGGCAAAAATATTCGCCCCGACATGATTGTTCGTATGCCAGAAAAGCGTGAATTGATTGTCGATGCAAAGACACCTTTAGACGCCTACCTAAGCGCGGTGCAAGCAAATACTGAAGAAGAACGTGAAGCCCATTTGAAACATCATGCGCGTAAAGTACGCGAACGCATGAAAGAACTTGCAAGCAAAGCTTATTGGTCTCAATTCAAACAATCACCTGACTTTGTGATTTTATTTATCCCAGGCGAGCAATTTCTTACTTGTGCATTAGATTATGATGACAAACTATTAGAAGATGCTTTCGCTAACCGAGTCATACTAGCAACGCCCACTACCTTAGTAGCATTGCTTCGCTCTGTTGCTTACGGCTGGCAACAAGAATCAATTTCAGAAAATGCTGAACAGGTGCGCGACTTAGCCCAAGATCTTTATAAACGCCTACATACTTTCTGCTCACACTTACAAAAGGTAGGAAAAAATTTAGACGACAGCGTAGCAAACTACAATAAAGCGATTGGCTCACTAGAAAGACAAGTTTTACCTGGCGCACGTAAATTTACCGAGCTAGGCATACAGGCCAAAGAAGAGCTGCCACTAATTGACGAGATAGAAAAGAAAACACGCGAAATACCAACCCTACAACAAGATAAACATGGCTAATCACATAAAGAATTTTCAAGCTCCAGGCGCATACTTACAAGACAGAGTCATCCTCGTTACAGGGGCTAGTCGCGGCATAGGCAAAGCAGTCGCGCTAGAATGCGCACGACTTGGCGCGACAGTCTTGCTAGTAGCAAAAGATTTAAAGAGACTAGAACATATCTATGATGAAGTGCTCGCATTAAATGCGCCACAGCCCGCCATATTAAACATTGATCTAGAAGTCGCCAATACTGATGATTACCAAAAAATTGCGGACTCTATCGATAAAGAATACGGCCGTCTTGATGGCTTATTGCATAATGCAGGGCGTGTTGGTGGGCTCACCCCGCTACAGAATATAGAAATAGAGACTTGGTCTAAATTAATCACGCTGCACTTACATGCACCTTTCTTAATGTCACGCGCATGCATTCCTCTACTAAGAAATAGTCAGGACCCATCCATTCTATTCACTATTGATGAGACCAATAAAGCATATTGGGGAGCTTACGGAGTAAGCAAGTACGGACAAGTAGGTTTGTTAAAAATTCTTGCAGACGAATTAGATGGTGACCAGAAAATTCGTGTCAATGGAGTACACCCAGGCGTCGTACGAACCGATCTAAGAACCCATAACTATCCTGGCATCGACCCTAAGGAATTTCCCGCCGCCGAAACCGTAACAGCACCCTTCATTTATTTCTTGGGCGAAGACAGTCAAAATACTACTAGCGAGATTTATCGAATCTAAACTGTCGATGAACCCCCTACTCTTTGACTTTAATTCGAGCCTTATCCTGTTTTTTCACGCTCCTCGCAAAAATTTTACCAAAAATAGTCCTTAAAAGACTATAAAGAGCTTAGGCAGATTAAGGAGAGTCTATTTGTGTCTCTCCTCATTATATTTGCTCATTTTAATCTGCACCAAATCAATTAGGTAAAGTTGTTTTCTGGCAACCTTGTTGCCTTTTTCAGCTTTAGCACCCATTTTTTCCCATGGCGTTAATTTCTTGATTAGGTCTGTGCTGACAAAGAAAAAACCAATACACAAGCCTGCCTGCCAATACAGCCCAGCCCATATTGCTAACGCAGCCCACACCAGTCCTGCAAATCGCAAAGCGCATACTAAGGAGGAAATAAATACACTCGCCTCTGGTTTAGATAAATAAAAATGATAGTGTTGATAAGCTTTCACTTCAAGCGAACTCAAAGACAAGCAAAAAGGAAGTTGCTTAGATGGCTTAGTCAAAAAATCCACGATCAGGGTAATCAGAAAAACAGCAAATGAAAACATAATATAACTAATCACTGCATACTCAATCGAATAAAAACCAACCAAACCAGTTGATGAAATAACGACGACAGCAAATGCATATCCAAGCATTGTATAGACAATCTTCTCCTTGACCATATGCGCTGCTCACGCAAAATTAAACAATGATAGCTTTATTAAAATAAGCATATACCAATGCGTACAAACTATCACATCGCCTGATTAAAAATAATCATCCATCGATTGAGGGGGCTTCAAACTTATTATTGTGTCTATATTGATGTTTTTTGCTGTTGTTATGGGGTGCGTAATATATAAATTTTAGATTTAATTGAGATTAACTGAGTGACATAAACCTTCCCTGACTTATGTTCTTCGAACTAGCCTTTGGCTATTCAAATTTATTCCTACAAATCTTTCCCACCCACATTAAAAATCACTTCTGCACTTCTAATATTCCCGCCTTCCCTGGCGGTTTCGCAAGAATGACGGGGTTACGTAAATAGCCAGCACTCTGCAGCAGCGAATATATGTAATAATTAGACGTATGAGAAAGTTATATTTTTTATCTTCGTTATTATTGAGTTTATTTGCTAGCGGTTGCGCGACCACGCAAACAAAGTCTGTTGAATCCAATGAAATTGCACCCTTTAGTGCTCAAGGATGGGGTGGAGCTATTTGCGAGAATTTAAATCATGACATCCTCCCCAAGAACGTTGGCTTTCAACGGGCAATTCAGAACATTCGTTTATATCAGTCTTGGGCTAGCGGGTTTGTGTCTGGGGTGAATTATGCGGATAGCGATGTATATGATATTTCTGGTGCGACCACTCCGCAAGATACGTTTACTTGGTTAAATGATTATTGCGAAGAGCACCCTGGTACGGCAATACCTATTGCTTTGCATGAGTTAATGGGGATTTGGAGGGCTGAAGGTAAGACTCTTGTTAAACCGGAGTAAGGCTGACTTCAACTTATTGCGTCAATCATGCTAACGACTGACTGGAGCACATAAACCTTCCCTGGTTTATGTGCTTAGAGCTATGCAGATTTGTCTCGCCTGTATTAGAAATTGTCCTGCACTTCTAATAATCCCATTCGACCTTAGCGCTCGAATGGAAATGACGGACGTCGTATTCCACAAGGCTAGGGAGGGGCATGCATCATGCATTTAGGCCTGTTGAATTAAAATGCTTCAACCATCGGTGCTAGCTCTTTAAGTATTTTTTTACGCGCATCATCCTCAACAATGGGTGCTGAATAAAATACGCGATCAACGATATCAGTAATACCACAGAACGCTAATGTACCTTTGGTTGTACTTTTAGTTAGCTGATCAGCATTTTTACCGAAGTCTTCTTCAGTACCACCGGCGGTAACAACCACCATAGCGCGTTTACCTGTCAGCAAACCTTGCACGCCATTTTCATCGTAAGTGAATGCGAAGCCATTAGTAAGCACACAGTCAAACCACCATAGCGGATAGATCGCAACAATCGTATCTGCCCAAATAACTTGTTCCTGTTCGCGCTTGATATCGTCAGGCGATTCTCTTTCATTTTACAGTGAACGCTGTGCTTCGCCTAGCACCGGATCGAATCTTTCTGCGTATAAATATTTTAGGCGTACGTTTGAGCCTTTGTTTTGAACGCGGCGCTAATCACTTTTACAATTGATTAATTAAAGCTAAGTGGATTGGGATGTGCGTATATTATTAATACGCTCATTGAGGTTGCTTTTTTATTTATGGCAGCTTGTATTTTAGCAAGCTTTATACGAAACTTTAGCAAATAAGCTTTGTTATAGCGTCTTTAGACTCCTGCTTTTGTGGGGATCACGGGGTTCATGTTCATTCGACATGATTTTTGAAAGATAAAAAAGGCAGGGCTCGGTTACTTTTTAATTTAACGTTTAAACAAGTTTCTTCTTCAGCAATTCATTGACTTGCGCAGGGTTTGCTTTGCCTTTAGTTAACTTCATCACGTTACCTACAAAAAAACCAAACACTTTGTCTTTACCCGACAAATACTGCTCGACCTGTTTAGGGTTTTCGACAATGACTTTATCCACCATTGCTTCTAGCTCACCGACGTCTGAAATTTGCTGCAAGCCTTTTTCTTCAATCACTTGATCGGCTGTTTTGTCACTGCCCCACATGTCTTGAAAAACCTCTTTGGCAGTCTTGCCTGAGATAGTATTGTCCGCAATGCGAGAAATTAATTGCGCAAGTCTTTCTGCATTTACTGGGCTTTGACTAATTTCAAGGTTGTTTTGATTTAACGCACCTGATAATTCTCCTGATACCCAGTTGGCCACCATTTTTGCTTGACTACTTGCATGACTAACCACTTGTTCAAAGTAATCGGCCATTTCTCGTGATGTACTTAGTTGCTCTGCATCTTCAATGCTTAAACCATATTCATCGCAAAAACGTTTTTGCTTAGCATCTGGTAGTTCCGGAAGATTTTCTCGTAACTGCGCCAATAAATCTGGATCAAGCTTAACTGGCAATAAATCTGGATCAGGGAAGTAGCGATAATCGTTCGCTTCTTCTTTACTACGCATAGTGCGCGTTGAATCATCATCAGCATCATATAAGCGTGTTTCTTGTATGACTCTACCACCGCTTTCAATTACATCGATTTGGCGTTCTATTTCATAGTTAATCGCACGTTCAACAAATTTAAATGAATTAAGGTTTTTTGTTTCAGTGCGCGTGCCTAGTTCAGTCTCGCCTTTTTGGCGCACAGACACGTTAGCGTCACAACGGAATGAACCTTCTTGCATGTTGCCATCGCAAATACCCAAGTACTGCACGATGGAATGAATTTTCTTCATGTACGCCACTGCTTCTTTTGCAGAACTCATTTCAGGCTCGGAAACAATTTCAATTAATGGTGTGCCAGCACGATTTAAATCGATACCTGTCATGCCATCAAAATCTTCGTGCAAAGACTTGCCTGCATCTTCTTCTAGATGCGCACGCGTGATACCCACTACTTTTGTTGATCCGTCTTCTAGTGGTATCTCTAATTTCCCGTGTTCGACAATAGGAATAGCTAGCTGGCTTATTTGATAACCTTTTGGTAAATCAGGATAAAAATAATTTTTGCGGTCGAACACAGAAACATCGTTAATGGTAGCATCCACCGCCAAACCAAACAGCGCTGCTTTGGCGACGGCTTCTTTATTTAATACTGGCAACACGCCAGGCAGACCCAAATCAACCGCACATGCTTGCGTGTTAGGTTCTGCGCCATACGCAGTAGCGGCGGCTGAAAATATTTTTGTCTTGGTGTTTAGCTGGGTGTGTATCTCCAGCCCAATAACGACTTCCCATTCCATAGTCATGCCCTATTCAAATTCTTTTGGCGTTTGCAGATGATGATCTGTCTGCTGCTGATATTGATGCCCGAGGTTTAATAACGTTTGTTCTTCAAAGTAATTACTCACCAATTGCATGCCCACTGGCAAACTTTGTTGGAAACCCGCCGGCAATGAAATACCTGGCAACCCGGCCAAGTTCACACCAATGGTATAGATATCGGAGAGATACATGGTGATGGGGTCATCTGACTTCTCGTTTACCTTAAACGCAGTGGTTGGCGTGGTGGGGCTTAACACAACATCTACTTCATTAAATGCTGCACGATAATCCTCGCTAATGAGTCGACGTATTTTTTGTGCTTTAAGATAGTAGGCATCGTAATAGCCTGCCGATAATGCATACGCTCCGACCATGATGCGTCGTTTCACTTCTTCGCCTAAGCCTTCACTGCGTGAACGTGAATACATATCATCTAAGCCTTTAGGATTGTCACAACGATAGCCATAACGTACTCCATCGAAGCGCGATAGATTTGATGAACATTCTGCAGATGCAATTACGTAATAAGCGGCAATAGCTAGCTTTGCATTTGGCAAAGAGATGGATTTAATTTCACAGCCTAAACTTTTAAGCACTTCGCATGCTTGTTGTATCTTTTCATTAATTCCAGCGTCTAGCCCTGACTGAAAAAATTCTTCAGGCAAACCAATTCGCAAACCTTTAATAGAGTTGTTTAAGCCAGCAATATAATCCGGCACGGCTTGATCTACGCTCGTTGAGTCGCGTGCATCATGCCCAGCAATGGCTTGCAACATGTGAGCACAATCTTCAGAGGTAATACCAAACGGCCCACCTTGATCAAGGCTAGAGGCATAAGCAATCATGCCGTAACGAGAAACGCGTCCATAGGTTGGTTTTAACCCGGTAATACCGCACAGCGCTGCAGGCTGTCTAATGGAACCGCCCGTATCAGTCCCCATACTCGCCGGCACTAATCGTGCTGCCACTGCTGCTGCTGACCCTCCCGACGAACCTCCAGGGACACGCTCTGTATCCCACGGGTTTTTTACCACACCGTAATAACTTGATTCAGACGATGAACCCATGGCGAATTCATCCATGTTAGTTTTACCTAATGACACCGCACCTGCTTGGTTTAATTTTGTTACGACAGTGGCATCATAGGGGGCGATAAAATTATCTAACATGCGTGACGCGCAGGTTGTTTTTATTCCGTCCGTACAAAATATATCTTTTAGCGCAATGGGAATGCCGTTTAATACCCCACCTTGTGAGCCACGCGCATCGGCGCGCTTGGCATTGTCTATGGCTTGCTCAGGAGTAAAAGTCACGAACGAGTTTAATTGCTCATCATGCGACTCAATACGCTGAATATAATGACTGACTAATTCTTCGCTACTAAACTCTTTAGCCGCGAGTGCTTTCGCTTGTTGGGCGACGGTTAACTTATGCATAAATATAAAGAGTGGTTAAGTATTTCTAATAACGTGAAATTTATTCGATCACCTTAGGCACAAGATACAATCCATCTTGTGTGGCAGGCGCTATCTGTTGAAACTTTTCACGCTGATTGGTTTCTGCAATTTCATCCACGCGCAATGATTGCATCATGTCTTGCGGATGTGCCATGGGCTCAATATTCTCGACATTGGCCTGATTCATCTGCTCGACAAATTCCAATATACGAGAAAGATCTTGCTTGTAGCGATCAAGCTCATCTTGATTAATTTGCAATTTTGCCAGTTTGGCAATATCGCGAACATCTTGCGTTGAAAGTGACATAAATTGCTCCTCGATAAGGTACGGAAAGGTAACATATATAACGTCTTGCCCAAACCCATGCCCGCTGTTAAAGTACTGGTTCTATCCCAATGATCATTAAAGACATTTCCCCCACATGTTTGGACGAATTCTAGGATTATTTTCTAACGATCTTTCTATTGATCTCGGCACCGCAAATACTCTTATTTATGTGCGCGACAAAGGTATTGTTCTAAACGAGCCCTCGGTAGTGGCCATTCGTAACGACCCGAATACCGGCACCCGCTCAATTGAAGCCGTCGGCTCTGGCGCCAAAAGAATGTTAGGTCGCACACCAGCTAATATTGAAGCAATCCGCCCAATGAAAGATGGCGTGATCGCAGATTTCACCACGACAGAAATTATGTTGCAGCATTTTATTCGTGCTGTGCATAAAAATATGATTTTACGCCCTAGCCCACGCGTACTGGTTTGTGTCCCTTGTGGCGCTACCCAAGTTGAGCGTCGAGCAATTCGAGAATCGGCTGATGGCGCAGGCGCTCGAAAAACGTACTTAATTGAAGAGCCCATTGCTGCCGCGATTGGTGCTGGCCTTCCCATTGATGAAGCACGCGGCTCAATGATTCTTGACATCGGCGGCGGCACCTCAGAAGTTGCAGTATTATCTCTAAACGGGATTGTCTATTCTGCCTCTGTGCGTATTGGTGGTGATAAATTCGACGATTCTATTATTAGCTATGTTCGTCGCAATTATGGTGTATTGATTGGTGAAGCCACCGCTGAACGAATCAAACAGGAAATTGGCTCGGCTTACCCGGGCAAAGACATGCTTGAAATTGAGGTCAAAGGACGAAACCTATCAGAAGGCGTCCCGAAGAGTTTCTCTCTTAACAGCAATGAGATCTTAGAAGCACTACAAGAACCACTTTATGGCATTGTCAGTGCGGTAAAAACTGCCTTAGAGCAAACCCCTCCTGAGCTAGGTGCTGACGTGGCAGAACGAGGCATTGTATTAACTGGCGGTGGCGCATTGTTACGCGATCTTGATCGGTTAATTATGGAAGAAACAGGCATTCCAGTGATTGTTGCTGATGACCCGCTAACGTCTGTTGCGCGCGGCGGCGGCAAAGTTCTTGAAATGCTTGATGAATTTGGCAGCGATTTGTTGACTAGAGACTAAACAGTTAGCAATCTACATTTGATGGTCGGAGGCTCATTATAAAACCTCTATTTACATTTGACGCTTCCTCGTCGTCCCGGCTGTTAATTCTGGTCATTGTCTCTGTTGTCATCATGGCGGTAGACCATCGTTACCATCATTTGCAGATAGTGCGTTCTTCACTCGCAACAGCTACCTACCCACTACAGTACTTGGCACACCTTCCTTCAGCGATGAGTGAAATATTCATCGAAAATCTTGCCGCTCGTTCTGACTTACTTTCTGATAACGAGAAATTACGCGAACAGTCACTTTTTAACCAAGTGAAATTACAGCGCTTAGCACTACTCGAGCAAGAAAATGCGCGCCTGAGGCAGTTGCTAGGGTCGCCCATTCAAACCTCTCATGAAAAAGTGTTAATCGCAGAAATTTTGTCGGTTGACCTGCATCCATTTAAACAATTAATCACTATCAACAAAGGCAAGCGCCAAGGTGTATTTAACGGCCAACCACTCATTGCCGCAAAGGGCATTATTGGACAGATTATTGAGGTCTACCCAATGCATTCAACTGCATTGCTCATTTCAGACCCCAACCACGCATTACTGGCTGAAATAAATCGGACAAATTTACGCGCGCTACTGGTAGGCAGTGGAAAGACAGACCGCGTTGAATTAAAAAATGTGTCCTCATCAGCAGATATTCGAATTGGCGACTTACTCCATACCTCAGGCTTAGATGGTCGCTACCCACCCAACTACCCTGTTGCTGAAGTCACCGCTATCAGCAATCGACCCGGCGATGCTTTTTTACATGTAGAAGCGCGCCCATTGGCTGACTTAGACACTATTCGCGAAGTCTTGCTTTTATGGACAAACACTGCTGAAGAGCGAGCGCACAACACAACACAACACAAGCCTAATTCCGATAGCTTAAGCAAAGCAGTCGAGCCCACCATCAATCAAGAAACACCATAATATGCGAAAAACCACACGCACATATTATGTATTGATTGGCTCATTCATCATCGCCACGCTCTTAACAATTATGCCAATTCCAGTGTGGGCAGAACCTTTTCGCCCGGAGTGGATTTTATTACTCGTTATTTATTGGAGCATGGCTACACCAAGGTGGATTGGTGTTGGTTCTGCCTGGGGACTAGGGTTGATGGTAGACGTCTTACGTGGCGCCTTACTAGCACAACATGCTCTGGGTTTTGCATTAACTGCTTTTATTAGCATTCGCTTTTATCAACGTGTGCGCATTTATCCACTACACCAACAAGCGTTATTTATTGCCATTATATTACTACCGCACATGAGTGTTTCACTTTGGGTATATGGCGCACTAGGGCAAGACCCGGAATCATGGACTTATTGGTCACCGGCACTCACTAGCGCCATCGTTTGGCCTTGGATTTATATTGTCATGCGTGTGGTCAGAAGAAGCTCTGATTTAAACTAAAAACTAACAAGCAATTATGCCGGCGACGTTAACTTTCTAAGCTGACCGCTTAACCAAATTCGCCACACCTATCATCATCAGCACAACACCCACCACCAGCCCAACCGTAAAAGATTCATCCAGTAAATAGATAGCCAGCGCTATAGTAAATATTGGCCCTAACATGCCTACGATGCCAGTTTGTGTCGCACCAATACGGTCCAGCGCTTCCACCATCATAAAGCTAGGAATTACTGTGCTAAGCACTACTAGCAACGCCAACCAGAACCATGCCTGTTGGCTAACTGTTAGTAGTGAAAAATCTAATATAATCAACCCATGCAACAAACCAAACGCACATGATGAAATCATCGCGATACATGTGAATAACCGCGAACCTAATTGTTTAATAAACTGCTTACTGAACAAAACATATAAGGAAAAACTTAACGCAGAGCCCAATACTAACAATGTTCCTTCAACAACACCTTCTCCCATTAACTCTAACTCTTGCCCCATGACCACATACAAGCCCGCATAGGTAACCACCAAGGAAAATATTATTCTTTTTGTTATTTCCTCACTAAAGAAAAAATAACCCAACAATGCGACCATGAAGGGGTAAGTAAACAAACTAAGACGCTCAAGCTGAGCACTGATTAACTCCAACCCCATCAAATCCAATAGAGAAGCCAAGTAATAGCCAAAAAATCCAAGCATGAAAATTTTTGCCACTGTCGGCAGTTTTAAATTTTCAGTAAGAGAATTATTGCGCAATGACCAAATTAAAATTACTATATAAATAGGTAACGACAACAGCATACGCAACACCAATACGCTATCGGCATCTAGCTGCTCTGCATAGAGGAATTTTATAAAGATAGATTTTAACGAGAACAACAAGGTGCCAACACCAGCCAACGCATAGCCTATAGATAAATTTTTATCGGTTCCCGTCTTCATTGAAAATATCAATAAACCATGTCAGTGGAGATCGAGCAGATTAACACTGTTTACTCGACGTTGCGGAGCATTTAAAACATCGCCCATTTACTGTTAAGCCATGCTGCCGATCACTCAACTCTTTTCAAGAATGGCGCTATTATTATTCTTATCAACTACCAAGTAGAGTGTAACTACAGAAATTGGAGGTGGGATATCGTCACAACAATTTGACCATTGTTAAACTAGAAGTGAAGCATATATTGATCACTTACAGCGGCATGTATATCGACACCAAGGCAGGAGAATAATTTTATTTTCAACTCTACGAGCACATGAGGCAACAAACCTCCTTACAGAAAAACTTATCTCGCGAGAATATCTTAACTACAAAGACTTCCCTGATGGATTCGTATACTGATCATTAAGCTTCTGAACGAAACCATCAGCTGAGTCGCGCAACTCAGTGATTTTATCTTTACCCTTTTGATTCCAACCCGTGATGCGCCCAAAGAATAGGCTTTTAAACCAGCGCGTATTCTTTAAGAATGCTGCTCGCAAATTTCCATAATAGCCATCTTCTGCTAGCCCACGCGCATACCATTTTGCAATTGTGCCTCTTATTACAAAATGTACTAACACAAATATCGCCGCCACAGCGGCTAATAACACGTT
>WASW01036457.1_pt1 | contig 20112 bp, 18 predicted proteins | sample 5698521 | NCBI WGS metagenome assembly WASW01 (sample SAMN11175560, study PRJNA528189) | sponge metagenome | isolation source: marine sponge | host: Leucetta | place: Antarctica: Western Antarctic Peninsula, King George Island | collected 2013-01
GTCTGTCGATGCGCCTGAAGATGTGGCGCGAGTTGAGGCCGCACTTAACAATGATCCACTCTGGGGTAAATACTAATGATTGATGCAATTTTATTCGACTTGGACGGCACGTTGATTGATAGCGCGCCCGGTGTTGCATGGTCTTTGAATCAAGCACTCGTCGCTGAAGGTCGTGCAACGTTAAGTGTTGAGCGGGTTAAAGATTTTGTTGGCAAAGGCGCTGTTCATCTTGTTGCTGATGCTCTCAAAGACACCGGCGGGATGGAGAGTGAGGCACAACGCAACAAAGTCAAAGATGCGTTTTTGCAAATTTATAGCGAAAACCCGGTTCAGGATACTATCGTCTTTCCTGGTGTCATGGATATGCTGGAGGAGCTCCACTCAACAAACATGCCCATCGCGCTTTGCACCAATAAGCCCAGAAAAACGACGATGCCCGTATTAGACGTGTTCGGTATGGCAAAGTATTTCCCGGTCATTGTATGTGGAGACGATGTGCCACATAGCAAGCCAGACGGGCGACACTTACACGATACATTAGCCGCCATGGATATGGTCGGCGCGACAGCAATCATGGTGGGAGATAGTGAAAACGATATTTTAGCTGCGCACGATGCAAATATGGCATCAATTTGCGTTAGCTTTGGTTACTCCCACATGCCCTACGACGAATTAAAACCAACCATCTTAATCGATCATTTTTCGGAGTTCCCTGCAGCCTTTGCAACACTCCGTGAGCAAGCATATACAGGCCCATGACCCGCGTTACTGTCTTATCCCGATCTTTTTCGCGTCACCCCGTTCTTCGAGCTGAACTGCTGGCGCGTTATCCAGACGCATCGTTTAACGATGCCGGCGTGAGTTTAAGCGGTGCAGAGCTCATTGAGGCGTTGCATGGCCATGAAAAAGCTATCGTTGCACTTGAGCCAATCACCGCCGACGTTTTAGATGCCGTACCTGAACTCCGCGTCATTGCGAAATATGGCGTAGGCTTCGATAAAATTGATCTTTCAGCGCTCATTGCGCGTGATGTTACCCTCGGCTGGACGGGTGGCGTTAACCGTCGGTCAGTCTCAGAACTTGTGATTGGTTTTGCGCTTTCGATGTTACGTGAATTACCTGAGGCTAATGATGCCGTCTGCAATGATAATTGGCATCAGATCGTTGGGCGGCAATTATCGGATTGTACTATCGGCATTATTGGGTGTGGCCATGTTGGCCAGGATTTAGGACGGATATTGCGTATTGGTCTTGACTGTAAGGTCCTTGCTCATGATATCCAGAACCACGCTACGTATTATGCAGAGACCGGCGTTACACCGTCATCTCTTGATACATTATTGAGCGAAGCCGACGTGATTTCTGTTCATCTTCCACATGATGTGTCGACAGCGAACATCCTCAATGCGGAACGTCTCTCTACGATAAAACCAACGTCCGTTCTAATCAACACTGCCCGTGGGGGGCTTGTGGATGAAGTCGCATTAAAAAATATGCTGAAAACGGGTCTACTCGCAGGAGCTGCTTTCGATGTTTTCGCCGTTGAGCCTCCTGCAGATCAGGAATTACTCGATCTGCCAAACTTTTTTGCAACGCCCCACGTCGGGGGAAGTACCCAAGAATCCATCCTTGCTATGGGACGCGCCGCGATTGATGGCCTGGATAATCATCGAATGCCTGAACGGGGCGTTTTCCCGCCGGGCTTATGGTAAATGCTTTGAAAGATGGTACGACGTAGATTTCTCGCATATAACGAATCCAATCGGATTAAGAAGGAAAATTAAATGAAGGTTGTTATTCTTTGTGGCGGCCAAGGCACACGTATCCGCGATGTTGCCGAGCACATTCCAAAACCAATGATCCCAATTGGCCGTTATCCAATAATCTGGCATATCATGAGCTCTTACGCAGCGGCAGGGCATGATGAATTCGTCCTATGCCTCGGGCATTTAGGTCATACTATCAAAGAGTTTTTTCTGAACTATCAAACACTCTCGAGTGATTTCACACTGAATATCGGCAAGTCAAATGAGATTGAATTTCATGACAAACGCATCGACATCAACTGGCGCGTAACACTTGCAGATACCGGGGATGACGCAATGACCGGTGCACGCATCAAACGGATACAGCGTTATGTTAAGGATGATGGCCAATTCATGCTGACATACGGGGATGGCCTAAGTGATATCAATTTCCCGGCACTGCTGGATTTTCACAACAGCCACGGGAAGACCGTCACGTTGACTGGCGTGCGCCCACCTGGACGGTTCGGTGAAATTGAAACAGATGATAATGGCCAGGTAACAGAATTTAATGAAAAACCGCAAGCTACTGGTGGACGAATTTCAGGTGGCTTCTTTGTCTGCCAGAATTCAATATTTGGCTCTTTAAACGACAACCCTGATCTCGTGTTTGAACAAGAACCCATGCGAGAACTCGCTGCTAATGAAGAATTAATGGTGTATAAACATGATGGCTTCTGGCAATGCATGGATACAGCCCGAGACTATAGATTCCTGAATTCTTTATGGTCTGAAAACAATGCCCCTTGGAAGAATTGGCCATGAATAAAACACTTCGCGATACATTTGCCGGTGAACGTATTTTAATCACTGGCCACACGGGCTTCAAAGGGTCGTGGTTAGCATTATGGTTAAGCGAAATGGGTGCTGACGTCACCGGCTTTGCGCTCCCTCCAGAATATAATCGCTCTCACTTCGAGCTTTTGGGGCTTGCTGATCGCATCAAGCATATTGAAGGAGATTTGCGTGACGCTGATCCAATTCGGAAATGTGTAGATGAGATTAAGCCGACATTCGTATTCCATTTGGCAGCTCAAGCATTAGTCCGCCGTTCCTACGACGATCCAAAGGCGACGTTTGATACGAATGTCGGCGGTGGCGTGAATCTGATGGAGGCCATCCGAAATCAAGAGCAATTGAAAGCATTGGTCTATATTACTTCGGATAAAGCGTATTTAAACAAGGAATGGACGTGGGGATATCGGGAAAACGATGAACTTGGTGGTCATGACCCATACAGCGCATCCAAAGCAGCTGCCGAGATGGTGTTTTCGAGTTATTTTCATTCGTTCTTGAAAGGCCGCGATCACCTCGGCACAGCAACAACCCGAGCAGGGAATGTTATTGGAGGTGGCGATTGGTCCGATGACAGAATAATTCCTGATTGCATCCGTGCCCTTGAATCTGGAACGCCAATTGTCATTCGCAGCCCCGAGGCAACTCGACCATGGCAACACGTCCTTGACCCATTGCATGGTTATTTACAATTAGCTGCTGCACTCGCAGAAGATCCTCGTAAGTTTGAAGGCTCATGGAATTTCGGACCCGATGTTGGTGCCGGCCTCACCGTCCGTGAAGTGACGGAGCGAGTCATTGAACATTGGGGTAGCGGGTCATTAGAAATTGCTGCAAATTCAGGCCCTTTCGAGCATCGGCTTTTACAATTAAGCATCGATAAAGCCAAACTAGAGCTTCGTTGGGAACCACGTTGGCATTCAGAACGTTCAATTAAAGAAACCGTTCAGTGGTACCGTGACGTAACTGACGGAGCAAATGCGATCGATGTCAGCAGGGCGCAAATCAAGGCCTTCGAGGAAAGCCGCGATGCTTGATGAGGTCGTGGTGACACCTCTGAAAAAATTCGCGGACGAGCGCGGAAGTGTGATGCACATGCTTCGTGCTGACAGCCCGATGTTTGATCGTTTTGGTGAGGTTTACTTCTCAACCATTAATCCGGGATTTATAAAAGGTTGGCACAATCATACCCGCATTACACAAAACTATGCCGTCCCCCAAGGGCGTGTTTTATTTGCCCTATATGACGCACGTGACAACAGTACAACGTCCGGCCAAGTTTTTGACATTGAACTAAGCGATGACAATTATGTGTTACTGACCGTTCCTCCTGGTCTCTGGTATGGCTTCAAATCTATAGGCACTTCAGTCGCACTTATCGCCAATTGCGCCACTGAGCCTCATGACCCAACAGAATCGATCCACCTCCACATCAACGACACGTCTATTCCTTATCACTGGAACGACGACGCTCTTAACGCATGACGCCACACGTTCTTATTACAGGCGGGCTAGGATATCTGGGCGGCCGCATTGCGTTGGCACTATGCAATGATGCTTCTGCCAAAGTGCGCATCACTTCACGTCGTGAATTACCCGCACGGCCTGATTGGGCGGATGGCATTGATGTTGTAACTTTAGATCTTGAACCCGACGCGCCTTTGAATGATGTTTGTAAGGGAATTAATACCATTATTCATCTCGCAGCGCTTAATGCTGCGGACTGCGCAAATGATCCAATACGGGCAACCCGCGTTAATGTCGAGGGCACCCAGCGGTTAATCGCGGCAGCAATCCAAGCCGGTGTTAAAAACTTCATTTATTTTTCAACTGCTCACGTTTATGCAAATCCTTTGAGCGGTAAGATTGACGAATTAACACCACCAAAACCCGCGCATCCATATGCGATCACACATTTGGATGCAGAAGCCTATGTTCTGAACGCAAGCAATATACATGGGATTGTTTTACGCTTATCAAATGTTATTGGTGCGCCTGCTGACAAAGATGCAAATTGCTGGACCTTGATCGCGAATGAGTTGTGTCGGGATGCCGCGCTCAGTAAGCCGCTTGTGTTAAGAGGTGACGGTACAGATCAGCGGGACTTTGTATGCATAAGTGACGTCATCAAGATTGTTAAAGCTTTGGTAGATAATCCTTCGATAACAGGCGCACATAATATTTTTAACGTTACCAAAGGGCAGGCTATTCAGACATTGGATCTAGCAAATATAATTTCTGAACGCGCTGGGCATCTATTCGATACCCGTGTCGACGTCCATACAGGCGAAAGTAAGAACAAAGGTATCACGGCACCGTTAGTGATTGAATCTAAGCGACTAGCAGATATTGGTATTGCACCAGCGCAGAATCTTACAAATGAGATAGATGCAGTGCTTAGGTTTTGTCGTGAAGCATTCGTGACAAAGACATAAGCAAAATGCCTAAAGTCTCTATTATCATACCGACCTATAACCGGTCCACGTTGTTGAAAGAAGCATTGCTCTCAATTTCGGCTCAGTCTGAAACTGATTGGGAAGTTATTGTCGTCAATAATTTCTCCGAAGATGATACATTGGAGATGATTGATGCTCTGAATGAACCACGTATTTCTGTCGTTAATTTCCGCAACGATGGCATTATCGGCGCATCAAGAAATCGAGGCGTTGAAGCTGCGCAATCTGACTGGATTGCATTTCTTGATTCCGACGACACGTACCATCCACAAAAACTTGAAAAATGCCTCCAGTCCGTCAGATCAGAGATTGATATCGTCAACCATCGATTTACAAAAATCCGTGATGGACGTGTTTTCTGGGCATCGCCACGGCATATAACCGCCGATGCCACTTATCGTAATATGTTTTTCAAAGGTAATTGCCTGGCCCCGTTAACGACGCTTATTCGTCGTAATGTGCTGCTCCAATGCCAAGGTTTCTCGGAAGAGTGTGAATTGATAACCGCTGAAGATAGAGACCTTTGGTTGCGCCTGGCCGAGGCTGGGGCAAGAGTTCATTTCATCGACGACATTTTGGCAAATTACCGTGTACACGATGCAGGGGCTAGCCGCAGTATTGATGTGCATTTACAGGCAAGTTTAAACGTAATTAATCGCCATGCGAAACGTATTACACCGCACGCCGTATTTGACAATATTCGTGTCCAGCGCCAACGAGCATTGGTTACCTATAGCGCAGGCCGTGCCTATCACGCGGCTGGAGAGCGATGGCAGGGCATAAAAATTCTTTCAAAAAGCCTAGGAATGTTTCCTTTAGAACCACGTATTTACGCCGCGCTTGCAATAGCGATAACACGGTGAACAGCAAAACACATATGAACTCGTCATGAACATAAAGCTTCCGATCTTTGTCACTCTATGGTGCACGTTCGTGTTAGGCATTTATGTCTTTCAGTTTCGACATTTATTCCAACCCATAGTAAACACACTCTTAGGTTCTTCATGAGCCAACAGCCTTGAACATGATAACATTTTTGACACCCTTTCTCATGCTCCTCGCGACTGTCGGCGGCGGTGCGATTGTCCTGCGCGGGCTGAGAATAGAAACCGCAATTTCATCACTCCAAACCCTTGGCTTCGCCTTCTTTTGTGGTGTTGGCATGCTGGGGTGGAATGTGTTTTTTATTGGTACACTCGGCTATTTAAATACTACAGCACTCATAAGCCTCCTTTGTGTGATGTCGACAGGCCTATATTTTATCGATTGGCCCGCATTTAAGCGGATTAAGCTACAACGTCCTTCTCTATGGACCTATATCTTACTTGGCTTACTGGTCATCGTGCTATCATTTGATATAGCAGAAGCACTTTCGCCCGTCGCAGATGCTGACACATTGGCATATCATTTTGAGACGCCGAGACAATTTCTTGAGCGCGGTGAGATTTTTGCTATCACCCGCGCCTACGATGGTGCAATTCCGCTTCTACTCCACATGACCTATACCGTTGCGCTTGCAATTGGAGGCGAAGGTGCATTGACCCTATGGGTCATGCTCACAGGTTGGGGTCTTGGGTTGGCAATGTATGTTGTGGTCTCGCATTTTGCCTCACGGAATTGGGCCCTTGTCGGCACCCTGTTGATTTTAACAACACCTGCGATAGTATATGCAGCTGGTACGGGTCAAATCGAGCCCCGAACGGCAGCATTTGCCTTACTCGCAGTTTTTGCATTTACTAACATTGGAAATGACAACAAGACCCCTTTTCGATGGGTGCTTTTGGCGGGCTTGTTTGCAGGATTTTTCGCAGCCGCAAAAATAACCGGCCTCATCTTCGTATTTGCCGTAGGGGTAGCGGTCTTACTTAAAAAAGACGGCTTGCGATATGCAGTCGTGTATTCCTGCGCCGCCATTGCAGCGGGCTTTCAATGGTATGTTTATAATTGGACACAGACCGGCGACCCTCTGTATCCGCTGTTATGGCAATTTATGTCACTCAATCCTGGTTTTGAGTGGAATGCTGAAGTTGCTGAATCCGCTCGCTTAATGCTGCAGCAAGAAAACAGTCTTCCTAGAGATTTTCTCTGGTTTGTTACTTACCCGCTTCGAACGATCATTTCGCCATTACCCATTTTTGAGTCACTTCGCACTGGCTTAGGGCCAGCAACTCTTCTAGGGCTACCTTTTGCTTTGATATTGCTTTTTCAGAGAAAATCGACCGCCTTATGTTCCTCAACAGTTACTTTTGGCGTCACTGCCTTCATGTTTTATTCTATTTGGTTTTTCTTTGGTCCATCCGTTCGCATTCGGCACTTAGTTCCAATTTACCCAATCGTTCTTTGCCTAATTATTTTAGCCTGCGCCAAGTTTACACAGATACATGGCGCAAAAGGACTGTTACTTACAGGATTTCTCGGCGTTATTGTTTTACAACTCGGCGGGCAAGCTATTTTCACAAAAAAGTATATTGACCGGATCATCCAGGGTCAGAGCAACGATGCGTTTCTGTCGAAAAATATTGCTGGGTATGGTGTTGTTGAATGGATTAATAAGAACCTCAATCCAGATGATCGAATTCTAATTACAAGCCGTGAATGGCTATTCAGGCTTAAAGTTCCTTATCTGCTTGCGAGCCCCGGCCTACAAACGACAGTCTCTCTAAATCTTGGCAATCAAGATTTAAGTCGGTTTGTTCGACAGTTGAATGACGCGCAGATCTCAAACATTGTCTTGTTGCGCGAAAACTCTGATGCACAGACACCAAGCACACTGGGCCGTTTCGTAGGTGACCTTAAGGCGTTAGATTGTATATATCCGCTTGCCTTTATTGAAGGTGAGCGTTTTCAGTCAAGAACATTGAAAGCCATGAAACATGGGACTGTTTATTGGGATATATATCGCTACGATTCTACTGAGTGCGATCAACGCCTGTAATATCTTCAAGTACGCACGGCTTTCCTTTAACGATTAACGGTTGCCGCCTGCGTGCGGAGAAAGTAGTTAGATGCTATTATGGGTACACGCATTTTGAACATGGTGGAACTTACATTCGTAGAATATCGTTTTCGCCTATGCTAAGAAATTATTTATATGAAAACTTTACCTGAATCACTAACCATTATTATTCCAGCATATAACGAAATCGACACGATTTCAGAATGTGTCCGTCGTGTTGTTGAAGCTGATAAGCGTGGGTTGAAATGGGATATCGTCATTTCAGATAACGTCTCAACCGACGGCACCCGGGAACTGCTTCAGAAGATTGATGACCCGCGGATTAAAGTTGTCCTTCGAGATAAACACTCTGGAAAAGGCGCCAACCTTCGGACAGCTATCACCTACGCCACAGGTGATATTGTTCTTTGGCAAGATGCCGACCTTGAATACAATCCAAAAGATTATGTGGATGTTCTCGAGCCTTTCTTTGAAACCGACGCTGATGTTGTTTATGGCTCTCGTCTGGCACGCGCCAAATATTGTAAAGTTTATGGCACTCTCAACTTCGTTGCGAATAAACTACTGACCTGGACAGCCAATGTGCTTTTTAATCGCATTTTCACCGATATTGAGACCGCGATAAAAGTTTTTCGTTTGGATGCTTTATCTTCGATCGACTTAACGTCAGAAGGTTTTGAGATCGAGCCGGAAGTTACTGCTAAAATTTGTAAAGCCGGTTTGAATATCTACGAAGTCCCAATATCACACGCCGCGCGTGGCTATGATGAAGGCAAGAAAGTCCGCTGGTGGCATTTCTTCACGAGCATATGGAGCCTTATAAAATGGCGCTTCGTCGGCTAAGGCGTTGGCACCGCTTTTATATACGACATCATGCAGGCCAAATTTAATCTGATGTTCAGCAACGTTAGGAAAAATCGTGAGTGAGATCACTCAGGAATATGAAGGTCGCGAGTTCGAGGCTGCTTCAAACCTAGTTAATTACTACAACTGGATTACTGACAGTTTCCGCCCCTATCTTCACGGCGATGGCACTGAGATTGGTGCTGGTGTCGGCACATATTCTCAATATCTTCGCCCTTTTTTTTCCAACCTTGATCTTGTCGAGCCGTCTCCGACTCAACAACAATCCATAGCATCCCGGTATAAGGATGATTCTCATGTACACATTTATTCAGAATCGATTACTGCTTATCATCAACGGATCGGCGATAAAGCCCGGGACAGTATTTGTTTAGTCAATGTGTTAGAACATATTGATGATGACGTCACAACATTGCAGGAATTATCCGCGATGCTAAAGGACAATGGTCATTTGTGTATTTTCGTTCCCGCACTGCCTTTTTTATATAGCAAATTAGATAAAATTTTTGGGCATTTCCGCCGCTATTCTCATGCGGAACTCAAACAAAAGATCGAGAATACTGGTCTAGAAATAGTTCACTACAAATATATGGATATTGCCGGGGTTCCAGCGTGGGGATTCGTGAATACTCTATGTGGATCAACAAATCTCAATCCAAAAATGGCAAAGATTTATGATCGTTTTTTTGTACCTTGCACGCGTGCATTGGAAAAATTTATCCGCGCTCCCATTGGAAAGAGCCTTTTAATTGTCGGTAGGAAAAATGGCTGATTACTGGATCATTACTATTGCCATATCTATCAGTTTTTTTGCATCTACGATCGGCACTTTTGCTCTCTGCCATATACTCAAATCTACGGGAATCGTTGATACACCTAATTCACGCAGTTCCCATTCCAAACCAACACCACGCGGCGGCGGCATCGCGTTAATTTTTGCAATAGCACTCGGAGCCATGGTGCTGTTCCTTTTCGATCATGCACTTCCACCGCATATTGAGATTATCGCCATATGCGCCTTTGTACTCGGCGGCGTCTCTTGGATTGATGACATTAAACCTTTACCGCCATTAATAAGATTTATCCCCCAGATACTTTGTATCGCATTCATTTTATATATTACACCATTGGGCAATATCAGTGCTTTGGATTTTTTACCGATCTGGGCTCAGTCAATTATTGTCGGTTTAGCATGGTTGTGGTTCATCAATTTGTTTAATTTCATGGATGGCGTTGATGGTATCTCCGGTGTACAGACAATTATCATCACATGTGGTGTCATCGCCATCGCCACATTGACCGCACTCCCTGCTTTTCTTATCGAAACTTCAGGGATCATCGCTGCAGCAACCATCGGGTTTCTTGTCTGGAATTGGCCGCCATCAAAAATTTTCCTTGGTGATGTCGGGAGTATCACGTTGGGGTTTTTACTTGGCTGGGTGTTACTTCAACTTGTTATAGCAGGATATACGCTCGCTGCGATTATCATCCCCGGGTATTATCTTGCCGATGCGACACACACCTTGTGCCATCGTCTATTTAAAGGCGAGAAAATATGGCACGCGCATCGTCAACATGCCTATCAACAAGCCGTCCAGCATGGTATGTCACACTTAATGGTCACTGTCCTGACGGGGCTTTTAGGTATTTTACTTGTTTGTTTGTCGGTTATTTCTCTTTCGTGGCCGATCGCTTCTATAGTAAGTGCTTTGGCTTTAATTACTGCATTGTTACTTTTTTTTCATGGCTACTTCACAAGTACCAAGTCCCACTAAGTCTGGTTTGAGCACATATTGAAAATATTCATTGATTCAACAAAAGCATTTAGTAATTCGACCCCATTGGGAATTACCTTCAGTGTTTTAGGTTTATTTTTACCTATCATTCCCATTTTTAGTGCCCGCGCATTGGTACCGTTTATTGCAATTTGCGCCGTTATCGCTCTCATTATTGTGTTCAAACAAAAGCATCAACGGCTTTCTTTGAACACGGATCGCTGGATGCTTTTGTTTATTTTAGGCTATGTCTTCGTTGCGTCCACGCTCGGGCTAGAGTTTGAATATGCCAAAACTGGCATCAGATCTATTTTCAAGCTCATTGGCATTATCTTGATCGGCCTTACACTCATGACTGTTCAAAAGCGTTTGTCATCGAACGACATTACCCTTGTCGCGACAACGATGATGATTGGCTTTATTTTTTCGCTCACATGGCTTCTTATAGATGGCTTTACGGGTGGCACTATCAGCCACTTGTTTTTTAATTACAAACTTAACCATTATTCTGGACCGTTCTGGTTGAAGTCAACATCTTCTGTCTTAGTTTTAGTATCATTATTGATTGGCATATATCTTGTAAAACTTCGTGCGTACACCTTAGCAACAATTTTTGCATTTTCGGCTTCATATGCAGCATACAGCATTCAAAGTCTTTCTGCCGCCTTTGGTCTTGTCTTGTCGTTGTGCTTTGGCTTTTTTTATCAGGCCCTTGGAAGAACACGAAAGATTGTGGTGTCTATCTCTCTTGTTTTTGCGTTTCTGCTCCCAGTCTGGATTGCCACAAGCGGCATTGCCCCTGAAGATTTCGGTCCACATCTCGACAAGCACCAATCAAGTTCATATTCCATCGTCTATAGAGCTTTTATCTGGGATTTCACGGTTGATCGCATTTCAGAAAAACCTATTTTAGGGTGGGGCATTGGCGCCTCTAAGCGGATTGGGACCGATGAGGCAGGCGTTATAATTGATCCCATTTTTGGCGCTTTCGGAGAGCCTATACCATTACACCCACATAATAGTATCCTTCAGATATGGCTTGAGTTTGGATTGGTCGGTGCATTCTTTGCCTGTGCAATAGTTATCCGGGCGATTTACCTTTTAGACAGAATAACTGATACGCCTTTTAAACGAGTATGGTCTTTTAGCATTTTTATGATGCTCATGTGCTTTTATAATTTTAATTATAGCATTTCCTCAAGTTGGTGGATGACTACGGTTATGGTTATTCTTGCATTATCAGTAGCATTTACCCGATGCAACTTATCGACGCCCAACATTCCACAGGATCAACAAAACTGATATCGCCAAAGTGAAAATTTTATTCTTCACCGAGAATTTCCCTCCAGAAACAAACGCGGCCGCGACCCGCGTTTATGAGCGTGCGCTATATTGGATTAAATGGGGTCATGACGTCACGGTAATTACCTGTAATCCTAATTTCCCCCATGGCCGTATTTTTGAAGGTTATCAGAACCATTATTGTACCGAAGATATGGATGGTATTCGAGTTGTACGAGTGCGCACTTACGTATCACCTAACCGTGGCTTTATAAGGCGCATCGCAGATTTTTTGAGTTTTATGATCAATGGTTATTTCGCCGCGAAACGTGAACCCGATCCAGATGTTGTAATTTCTACTTCTCCACAATTTTTTACTGCTGTTGCAGCCTGGTGGTTCGCAAAGCGGCGTAAGCTTAGATACATTTTTGAATTGGGTGACTTGTGGCCGGCTTCGATTACCGCCGTTGGTGCGATGCGTGCAAACTTTGTACTTCGCATGATTGAGGCTCTAGAACTCAAAATGTACCGGGATTCAGACGCCATTATTGCTCTGACGCAATCCTTTAAAGATAATCTGACGTCGAGAGGTATTCCTGCTGGAAAAATCTCCGTTGTCATCAATGGTGTCGACTTGTGGCGTTACGCACCTCGCCCACATAATGCAGCATTAGCAAAGCAAGCCAACCTTGCGGCAGACGTCTGTGTTTTTGGTTATATTGGAACTCATGGCATGGCTCATGCTCTGAACAATGTACTGAATGCCGCTGCGTTATTACATGACCGCCAGGATATCCGGTTCCTATTCGTTGGTGCAGGTGCCGAGCGCGAAGCTTTAATTGAACGCGCGCGCTTAGAGAATTTATCTAATGTCTCCTTTCTTGAAGCTCAACCCAAAGAACATATGCCAGATGTCTGGTCCTTGTGTGATGTTGCATTAGTCCACCTTAAAGCCTCAGAGGTTTTCGCTGGCGTCATTCCTTCAAAAATTTTCGAAGCCATGGGTATGAGTCTTCCGATTTTATTTGCCGGACCCAAAGGCGAAGGCAGTCGCATTGTATTTGAAGCAAAAGCCGGTCTTGTCGTAAATGCTGAGGACCCTCAGGCTCTTTCCGAATGCGTGCTCAGGTTTACTGATAACGCGACAATGCGCGATGAAATGTCTAAACATAGCGCCGCGGCTGCGCCACGCTATAGCAGGGAAACTCAAGCCAGACATATGATCGAAGCCCTGCAAGCTGTCGTCGATGGGAATGGTCAAACCGTGGCACGTATTGAACCCAGAGATGATACCAAATTATGAAAGTCGGCGTAACAGGTGCAAATGGTTTTGTCGGCGCACATCTAATCCAAAAACTGGATGAGGCAGGGCACGATGTCACCGCGCTGGTTCGCAATAAAGGCACCGTGTTAAGTTCATCCGTTTGCACTGTTGTTGAAATACCTAGCCTCAATGATCGCGTTAATGTCGAAGACTTAATCCCCACATTGGCCGGACTAGATATTCTCATCCATTTGGCGGCCCATGTTCATCAAATGAACATGGGGGGTGACGATAGATCATTCCATGATGTAAACGTTACTGGCAGCCAACGGTTGTTCGAAGCTGCCAATACGGCTGGCGTGAAGCGGTTTATTTTTCTAAGCAGTGTCAAAGCTGCGGGAGAGCGGTCAGGCGACGCGCCCCTCACCCTTCAAAACAGTCCAGGTCCTGAAGACGCTTACGGACGCTCAAAACGAGACGCCGAACACGTCCTACAAACCATGACGAGCGAAGCTGACTGTGGTTTGGTTATACTTCGGCCTTGCTTTGTGTACGGCTGGCCACCTGTTGGAAACTTCAAGTCAGTCATCAACGCCGTCAAAAAAGGCGTGCCGCTTCCGTTAGCATCAATCCGGAACCGCAGGCATATGATTTTCGTCGGCAATCTTGTAGATGCCCTCTACCATGCCAGTGTGGCTGACAACCTCGAGTCCACCCCATATTTCATTGCAGATGATCGACCCGTATCCACTCCCGAACTCTTCCGCTTCACAGGTGAAGCCTTCGCATCACCAGCACGGCTTTTCCCTATGCCCGTATGGATGTTGCGTCTAGCTGGAAAATTGACAGGCCGTAGTAGCACTATCGAGCGCATAACCGAGAATTTAGAGGTCGATACATCACCGTTCCGCCGTGACGCCAGTTGGTTCCCGCCCTATAACATGTCAGAAGGATTAAGTATTTGCGTGCGTGCAAACGATCCTTTGACCAAAGATTAGGAATTAACGAGCGTGAAGTGGGTCCACCGCATTTCTGGCCGAAGCCAAGTAGCCTTTGCGCATGATATTATCATGGCTGGGCTATCCTTCATGGTCGCCATGTATCTCCGCGTTGGTGCAACAGACTACAAAATTAGTATCGAATTACTACTAGAAGGTGCCTTTGCAATGGCCCTAGTAGGTGGCGTCATATTTTGGTTGTCTGGTCTTTACCGGGGTGTTTGGCGTTACGCGTCCATGGATGACTTGATGGCGATCACCCGCGCAGCAACCATCACCATGGGGTTATTTCTGGTCATCATGTTTGTTTGGTCGCGCATGGATGACGTTCCTCGCTCTGTACCCTTCATTAACTGGTTTGTACTTATGGCGATGCTCGGCGGGCCTCGGTTCATTTATCGTTTTTGGAAGGATCAGCGTATTGATCTTTCAATTGTCGGGAATAGTAATCGCGTACCTGTGCTGGTGATTGGCGCGTCAGACGGAGCTGATCAGTTCCTCCGCGGCCTTCGACAAAGTGGTGATAGTGGGTATACCGTCGTCGGTATATTGTCAGAACATCAAGAACGGGTTGGTCGCACAATTCGAGGTGTCGACGTAATCGGTACGATTGATGATCTTGAAAAAGTTTTCGTCGACCTGAAATCAAAAGGACGCGCGCCTCAACGCTTGATACTCAGCAAAGATGAAATAAAAGGCGCGCCCGTTCGTGACTTATTAGAGCGCGCAGCCGCGCTTGGCATTACCCTCGCACGCATTCCTCACGTAACCGATTTTCAAAACCCAGATCATGACAAAATGGAAATCAAACCTGTTGCTATTGAAGACCTGTTGGGGCGGCCACAGACACCGTTAAACCGTGATGCAATGAAGGCACTCATTACGAACAAGAACATTGTTGTAACAGGCGCAGGCGGAAGTATCGGCGCAGAACTGACCAGACAAGTCGCAGCATTTTCTCCAATGTCCCTCAGCTTGATAGAGAATAACGAGTTTGCGCTCTATAAAATCGATCAGGAAATTGCAAACTCGCAACCTGAATTCAAACGACGAGCCATCATTGTTGATGTTCGGGATAGAGATCGAATCCTTAATACAATTGATGACCTAAAGCCCGACCTGGTTTTTCATGCAGCCGCGTTAAAGCACGTTCCCCTGGTTGAAGACAACGCTGCAGAAGGTGCTCGCACGAATATTGCTGGAACCATTAACATCGCCGACGCGTGTGCAAAAAGCGGCGTAAAGATGATGGTGCAAATTTCAACCGACAAAGCTATCAATCCAACTAGCATTATGGGCGCAACCAAACGTGCCGCAGAGATGTATTGCCAAGCCCTTGATCTTGCGAGTGACGGAAAAGGTTGCCGGTATGTCACTGTGCGGTTCGGGAATGTGCTTGGCTCCACCGGAAGTGTCGTGCCTCTATTTCAACGGCAACTTGAGAACGGCGGCCCTCTGACTGTAACGCATCCTGATATGACGCGTTATTTTATGACGATACGCGAAGCTGTAGAATTAATTTTAGCGGCTTCCGTTGTGGGGATCGAAGGCAATAAAACAGAAGGTCGTATCTTTGTTTTGGATATGGGTGAACCCTTAAAAATTGTGGATCTGGCAAGGCAAATGATCCGGCTCTCCGGTAAAGAGCCCGATCGAGATATCGCCATTCAATTCACCGGAACCCGTCCAGGTGAAAAATTATTTGAGGAAGTTTTCCATGATGGGGAAACAACCATTGAAACAGCCCATGATGGACTGCTATTAGCTGCTCCGCGTGTGGTTGCCATAGAGGCGTTAAATCGCCAGTTGGCACCCTTAGTTAAAGCCGCTGTTGCTGGCGACGACGCAAACGTACGCCGCTTAATTAAAAATGTAATTCCTGAATATTTAAATGAAAACGGCGATTAGTTGCCACGGAACTATTCAAAAAAGGAAATTTACCGACCATGAGTGACGCAAAAATTAAACGCGCCCTTGTTAGTGTTTCTGACAAGACGGGTTTGTTAGAACTTGGTCAGGCGCTTGCAGCAACTGGTGTCGAAATACTTTCAACCGGCGGCTCTGCAAAAGCACTTCGGAATGCGGGTATTCCCGTCACTGAAGTCAGTGATTTTACCGGGTTTCCAGAAATCATGGATGGGCGCGTCAAAACCTTGCAACCAAAAATTCATGGTGGCCTTTTGGCAGTGCGCGGCAACGTCGAGCATGAGGCTGCAATGCAAGAGCATAGCATTTTACCAATCGACTTGCTTGTTGTGAACCTCTACCCGTTTGAAGAGACTGTCGCTAAGGGCGCAGACTTTGATACATGTATTGAGAATATCGATATCGGTGGTCCTGCAATGATCCGTGCTGCGTCCAAAAACCATGCCTTCGTCACAGTTGTTGTTGATCCCGGTGATTACGCCCAATTGGTTGACGAGATGTCGACGAATAATGGTGCGACCACGGCACAGTTTAGAACACGACTAGCGGCAAAGGCATATGCCCGCACCGGAAGTTATGACGCAGCCATTTCAGATTGGTTTGCCGGCGAATTGGGTGAGACGTTCCCTGCGCGCAAAGTCATGTCTGGCGAGCTTCGTCAGATCTTGCGTTATGGTGAAAATCCGCACCAGGAGGCTGCTTTTTATGCATCGTCAGAAAACCGCCCCGGCGTTGCAACCGCAACCCAATTGCAGGGCAAAGAGTTAAGCTTTAACAATCTGAATGACACGGATGCGGCCTATGAATTGGTTGCTGAATTTTCTGATCGACCAGCATGTGTGATCGTTAAGCACGCGAACCCTTGTGGTGTAGCGGTCGCTGATGATCTGACGACTGCATATAAGCGCGCTTTTGCCTGTGATACTGAAAGTGCTTTCGGTGGAATTATTGCGTTCAATCAAAGCCTTGATGGCGCGACTGCCAAAGAAATTGCCGACCTGTTCGCAGAAGTCATTATTGCCCCTGAGATTTCAGATGAAGCAAAAGCCATTTTTGCAGCAAAGAAAAATCTTCGTGTGCTTGAAACCGGCGCCTTGCCAGAACCAAGTGCCGCCGGGATGACTGTGCGTTCGCTGGCAGGTGGATATCTGCTGCAAACGCGCGACACGGGACTCACAACTGATGAATTAAACGTTGTGACCAAACGTGCACCTAGTGATGCTGAGATGAGCGATCTTTTGTTTGCGTTTACAGTTTGCAAACACGTGAAATCGAACGCCATCATCTATGTTAAAGATAGCGCCACCGTAGGCGTGGGCGCGGGCCAAATGAGTCGCGTCAATTCATCACGTATCGCCGCATGGAAAGCCGCTGATGCAGCGCGCGTTGCAGGTGATGCAGAAAGTTGGGCAATTGGATCAGTTGTCGCGTCAGACGCATTCTTCCCATTTGCAGATGGTTTGATCGCCGCGGCAGACGCGGGTGCTACGGCTATTATTCAGCCAGGCGGCAGTATGCGTGACGAAGAGGTTATTGCCGCAGCCGATGAAAAAGGTCTCGCCATGGTCTTCACTGGCATGCGGCATTTCCGCCATTAAACTACCGTCTGTAACCTTAAAATTTACGATCGCCGATAAGATCAGCCGGCATTGCAGCGAGGCGCAAATACTGCGCTAGGATATGCATGATTGATTGATGTGCATCTTCAACGACGCCGTAATTATCACCTTCGACATGCAAGTTGATGTCTGCAATTTCAGCTGACCTGCCTCCAGAAAATCCAGTGAACGAGATAACTTTCACGTCGTTTTCCTTCGCCCACATGGCGGCTTTAACAACGTTCTCGCTGTCGCCTGACGATGATACCGTAATCAGCACGTCCCCTGACTTTGCCATCGTCTTCAATTGATATGAAAAAACATCATCGTAAGAAATGTCGTTCGCGATGGCTGTCAATGTTTCAACTGTCGAAGATAACGAGACGACCCGGGGCTTGATCGTCGTATCCGTTTGAATCCCCTTAAGGTGGTCACAGTGAAAATGATTTGAGATCGCTGCAGATCCCCCATTTCCACAAACATAAACAATCTGGCCGCTCTGGTAAGCTGTATTTAAACAGTCTGCCGCAGCGGTCATTTTTTTACGATCAATCGACGCGAATGCGCGTGCCGTCTGATCTGCATAGGCGTCAACAAAATCACTAATTGAGCCGTAGGGTTTTTCTGGAAATGTCATAACCTTGCTATATCGCCTTTGCCTCGCTCAGGCAACTGTTGCCCGCCGTTCTGGCACCATCAGCAACATCAGTCCTCCCACAATAAAGAAAATCAGGATGGCGGACATCCCAACCCGTTGACTGTCTGCCATCAACGTTAACCCGCCGACGAGCATCGGTCCTAGAAATGCTGTCGCTTTACCGGACAACGCATACAGGCCAAACATTTCAGTTCGAATTTCTGGCGGCGCCAAATGCGCCATCATTGAGCGGCTTGCAGATTGCGCGGGCCCAATGAATACACCAAGCGACAAGCCAATCACCCAAAAATGAACAATGTCAGTGACAATAAGCATGCCAAAGCAGAGAAAAGTCAGTGCTGTTAGGGAAACCAGAATAACTTTCTTTGACCCCCAGCGGTCATCCAGCCAAGCAAATCCAAATGCACCTAACCCTGCCGTCATATTGAGGCCAATTCCAAACTTGATAAGATCCGCGAAACTCATCCCAAACGTACCAGCAGCATAAATGCCGCCAAACGCAAATAACGTATTCAATCCATCGGTATAAATCATCCGAGCGATCAAGAATTTGAAAGCCGTCGAATGTTGTCGGGCATTTTTTATAGTCTGAACGAGTTCAGTTAATCCACGTCGAACAGCTTCAGCCTTGCCAATGTCCGCTGCGGGGCGGTCCTTGGTGAAAAGAAAAAGCGGTAATGCAAAAAGCACCATCCAAATTGCGACAAACGGCCCAACCGCGCGCAGATGTTCAGCGGCATCTTTATTCAAATCAAATAGGGGGGACTCGGCCTGAACGAATAAGACAAGTACGAGAACCAGGCAAATCAATCCGCCGGCATAGCCCGTGCCCCAACCCCAACCAGAAACACGACCAATACGATGAGAAGACACCAGGTCCGCCAGCATCGCATTGTAGAAAACCATGCCAAGCTCAAAAGCAATATTGGCCGCACCAATCAGAATTAAGGCACGGAGCACCATGTTTTCATCTGGGATAACCGTCCATAAAAACCCGCATGAAATCGAACACGCCAGTGTTGAGGCAAAAAGCCACGGCTTGCGGCGACCCGTGTGATCTGCGATTGCGCCGACAACAGGCCCCATCACGGCGACAACCAGTGCAGACCAGCCGATCGCCTGGCCCCACAATGCTGTCCCCGTCACCTCATCGGCTGCAACACCTTTGGTAAAGTACGCTGCAAAAACAAACGTGACGATAACCGTTGGAAAAGCCGAGTTCGCCCAATCGTAAAGGCACCATCCCGCAACGCCCAACCGTGTCGTTGGCTTATGATCCAGCGACATCTACCATCGTTCGTAATTGACGACTTGCGACCGCTATCATCGCAAGGTCATTTACTTCGACATTCCAGAGCTCCGACAACATTTGCTCCGTCGGCCCAACCACAGAAGGATTTTGATCGATCCAGTCTTCAACGGCCTGTGTCGGCGACGTGCCTTTCTTGGCTGCATCAAGAACCTTTTCTGTTAGGTGTAATTGATGGCTATAGACCTCTTCAACCAGCGCCGCGATTGCAAGTTGCTGCCAGTGACTGTCTGACTCGAGGCCTTCGGCGGCTGCCCGCAAACGGCCCATCTTAAAACGCGTTCCAATTGCAAAATACCCTTTCGCGACATTCAGAACATCCATCTTCCGTCTGATTGCCAAGCGAACGATATCGCACCCAGAATAAAGGTTCACAAGATTGGCAACACGAAGAGCCAAGCCCTCAGGCACACCTTGTTCAATATAA
>WASW01003788.1_pt1 | contig 20100 bp, 11 predicted proteins | sample 5698521 | NCBI WGS metagenome assembly WASW01 (sample SAMN11175560, study PRJNA528189) | sponge metagenome | isolation source: marine sponge | host: Leucetta | place: Antarctica: Western Antarctic Peninsula, King George Island | collected 2013-01
TGGGGAAACTATCTAACAATACATCATCTGGGGTGGGTCAATTTTAAACGCCAAAGGTGGGTCAGTTTTAAATGCTCATTGACAGCCTTGGGCATTTTACAACTCTCCGTATTGTTTAAATGGGTGGTCTCCACTACAGGAGGGGAGTTATTTCATGTAATCTAATTCCATGAAATTGGTAATATACAAATAAAAGTGGCGTGTCAGTGGTTTCTTGAGGCGGTTTTAATTAATGGGCCGTCGCCTCTTGCAAAACTCCAAAACCGCGCTGATTTTCCGCTTTTGCGGCCTATTTCTGAGGCAACCGCTATCACTTTTCGGTTATATGGCACCGGGCTAACGCCCCTTCACATCAAGTTCTATAGTTTTCAATTGCACAGTAACAATCTTCTCGTTAAATTGCTGGATCCGACAATAAACTTGTTTGACCAAGTTTTGAGTAGCATCATGGCACTTGGAGTGTAGCGTGAGCGCAGAAAAAGTAGACCTGAGATGGGGCGTAGAGCGTCGGCTCGAGTTTATAGAGTTTCGATTGTTCTGGGAGGGGCATGTGAACCGTAGTGATATAACAGAGGCATTCGGTGTTTCGGTGAACCAAGCGTCCACCGACTTAAACCGATATCTAGGCCTAGCACAGGATAATATGTTCTATGATAAAAGTGCCAAGACATACCTCCGAGGTTCTGATTTTTCTCCTCTTTTTCTTAAGCCTGATGCAAGCCGGTATCTCTCTCAACTTCGATCGGTAGCAGATGGTATCTTGGATCGATCCGATGCCTGGATTGGACAGTTACCATCATACGATGCAACTCCAACGCCAGCACGCAGCATCAATGCAAAAACTCTACGAGTGGTCGTCACGGCAATCCGTTGTTCAGAATCTATTGAAATCAAGTACCAGTCTCTGTCGAGCTCAGAACCACGTTGGCGCTGGATATCTCCACATGCAATTGGTTTTGACGGTTTCCGTTGGCATGCCAGGGCATTCTGTGAGGCAGACCAATCCTTTAAAGATTTTCTCATCTCAAGAATATTTGAAGTTCGAGGAACTCAAAAAAATGATGTCGCCGATAGAGAAGATACAGAATGGAATGAAACGGTTGCTCTTGAAATAGGTCCGCATCCAGACCTCTCTGAAATACAAAAGAGGGTCATAGAGCTTGATTATGGAATGCGTGGTGGAAAGGTTGAAATTCGTGTCAGGAGAGCGCTCCTTTATTATGCGCTTAAACGGCTTGGACTGGATACCGACCCTTCAGCTCGTCGGCCAGAAGATCAGCAGATTGTGTTGCTGAGGGAGGCGTCATGACGAATGCAATTTGTTCAGAAATCCGTTCAGCTCTTGAAGCAGCAGAAAACCTATACCACCGAATGGTCTTGGTGGTTGGGGAAGCGGAAACAGGCAAGACATTTGCCCTTCGTGAAGTTGCCGAAAGTTTTAATGTCGATGTCATTAACGTTAATCTCATTATTTGCACAGAACTGCTTGGCTTAACCATGAAACAAAGAACGCTACGGCTCCCTGAAATTTTAGCTCGGATAACAGACGCTCCAGCGTCACCCGTTATCCTTGATAATCTTGAAATTCTTTTTGATAAGGACCTGAAGCAGGATCCGTTGCGCCTTTTACAGGGAATTTCGAGGAATCGATCCGTATTGGCGTCATGGAATGGAAATATTTTGAACGGCAAACTGATTTATGCGGAACAAGGCCATCCAGAGCACAGGAAGTATGACGCATCCGACATTCAAACCGTAACAGTAAATGGACCGGCTTCTGACGGTACGAGAGAAAAAAACAGAGAGGCTGCACAATTATGAAATACGGGGACCTTATCCAATTCGACCCTATTGAGACGGTTGTTCAATTGCGGGACGCTGACAAATCCAGTGCTGCGAACCAGCTCGTAAGCACTTACGTTATTTCTGATGAAATGGCAGAACGTCTTATTCAACTTGTCATTCCGCAAATGCAGTTTGAACAGCCCGTTGATAACAAGGGGCTTCTGGTTGTTGGTAATTACGGCACAGGTAAATCTCACCTAATGTCCGTGGTTTCTGGCTTGGCAGCAGACGCTTCTCTCTTGGATGGCCTGAACCATTCAGGTGTTCAAGAAGCAGCTAAGCAAATTGCAGGACGTTTCAAAGTTATACGAACGGAGATCGGTGCGACGACAATGTCTCTGCGCGATATTATCGTTGCGGAACTGGAAGAAAATCTCGACAAGCTCGGCGTAGATTACGTTTTCCCTGATGCTAATACCATCACCAGCCACAAACGTGCCTTTGAAGACATGATGGAAAAGTTTGGAGAAGCTTTTCCAGATCAAGGGCTTTTATTGGTCGTTGATGAATTGCTGGACTATCTTCGTACTCGGAAAGATCAAGAATTAATCCTGGATCTTAATTTCCTCCGCGAGGTCGGAGAAGTTTGCAAAGACCTTCGCTTTCGCTTTATGGCCGGTGTGCAGGAAGCCATCTTCGACAGCCCACGTTTCGCCTTTGTCGCCGACAGCATACGCCGGGTTAAAGATCGTTTTGAGCAAATCCTCATTGCCCGAAGTGATGTAAAATTCGTGGTTGCAGAACGATTGTTGAAAAAGACCACTGAGCAACAATCCAAAATTCGTGATCATCTACTGCCATTCGCCAAATATTATGACGGGCTCAATCAGCGGATGGATGAATTTGTCCGGCTGTTCCCCGTACACCCTGATTATATTGATACTTTTGAACGGGTAACTGTCGTCGAAAAGCGGGAAATATTAAAGACCCTGTCAATAAGCATGAAGGCCATTCTCGACAAAGATGTGCCCCAAGACGAGCCTGGATTAATCGCCTTTGACAGCTATTGGAACACACTCAAGCAAAATGCATCTTTCCGTACAATTCCTGAAATCCGGGCAGTCATTGAATGCAGCGATGTGTTGGGGTCGCGTGTTGAGAATGCGATTTCTCCGAAGAGCTACAAACCCATGGCATTGCGGTTAATCCATGCCCTCTCTCTTCATCGCCTGACCACAGGTGACATTTACGCCCCAATGGGAGCCTCCGCCGAAGAGCTCCGTGACAGGCTGTGTTTGTTCGAGCCTCTAATTGCAGAAATGGGAAGCGATGAGCCCGACAAAGATTTGCAGACACATGTTGAAACTGTTTTGCGAAAAATTCACGGCGCAGTCAGTGGGCAGTTTATTTCCGAAAACAAGGACAACCGCCAATTCTATCTTGATCTTAAAAAAACCGATGACTTCGATGCATTAATAGACAATCGGGCGGATGCCCTTAGTGATAATGAACTCGATCGTTTCTATTACGAGGCATTAAAGCGGGTTATGGAATGCCAGGATGCGACCTACGTGACCGGCTACAAAATCTGGCAGCACGAACTAACTTGGCAGGAACACAAGGCAGCTCGCACGGGCTATCTATTTTATGGTGCGCCCAACGAGCGCTCTACCGCCGTGCCGCAGCGTGATTTTTACATCTATTTTATCCAGCCAAACGATCCTCCTCGTTTCAAGGATGAAAAATTAGGTGACGAAGTATTCTTCCGCTTGCGTAAAGCCGATAAAGAATTTCAAACCGCACTTAAAAGCTATGCGGCGGCCCTGGATATTGCCGCAACATCATCAGGCCACGCCAAGGCAACATATGAAGCAAAGGCCAATGGCTTTTTAAAGGACCTGGTCCAGTGGCTCCAAAAACATATGACGGATGCCTTTGAAGTCACATATCAGGGGCGTTCCAAGTCCTTGACCGAGTGGGCCAAAGGCAAGTCTATCCGGGATATATCTGGATTATCTCCCAATGAAACCATCAACTTTCGTGATTTGATTAATGCGATCGCTGGCGTCTGCCTTGCCCCTAATTTTGAGAATCAGTCGCCGGACTATCCACTCTTCTCTGTATTGATTACCGGCAGCAACCGAGCACAAGCAGCTTTGGATGCTCTGCGAGCCATCGCCGGGCAAAATCGCACCAAACAGGCTACCTCTGTGCTGGATGCACTGGAGCTGCTTGATGGTGAAAAGATCAATCCATATAAATCGAAGTACAGTAAATTCATCCTCGATGCCATCAAGGCTAAGGGGCACGGTCAGGTGGTAAACCGTAGCGAAATCATTCAGGATGATCATGGGTTGGAATACATGAACCCGGGCGGCGGAAGGCTTGAGGCCGAATGGGTGACCGTTATCCTGGCTACTCTGGTATACACCGGCGATATAGTGCTCTCCATCCCCGGCAAAAAGTTTGACGCCACTGGGCTGCAGCAACTCGCGGCAACCGGCATGGACGAATTAATCCGCTTTAAACACCTCGAGCAGCCAAAGGAATGGAATCTGCCGGCGCTCAAGGCGTTGTTCGAACTGCTCGGCATGACGCCCGGCATGGCGCAACTTGTGACCCAGGGGAAAGATGAACCGGTCCAAGATCTGCAACAGGCCGTAGGCAAGGTGGTCAAGCGTATCGTTATGACCCAGCAAACCCTGTGGGGAGGTCTCTCCTTCTGGGGCTTGGACGTACTTTCAAATACAGATTTTTCCAACCAGGACAGTGGACTTAATGAAGCAAAAACCTTCTTTGAATCGCTCCAAGCCTATTCATCACCGGGTAAGCTGAAAAACTTCCGCTACAGCGCTCCCGAGGTAATCGCCCACCAAAAAGCCGTGAAGGCTTTGGATGAGTTGGATGCTCTGCGCGAATTCATAATGGACCATGGGCCGACAACTTCCTGGCTTTCCACTGCCGAAGCGGTGTTGCCCGCTGAACATGACTGGGTGGATCGCATGAAAGCTGCTCGGCAGGACATCCTGGATGCACTCAAACAGGCAGACCTGGGTGAGCTTGCTAAACAGTCCCAGGGTATTGGAGCTAAACTCCAAAAGCTCAAAAAAGACTATACAATTGCCTATATAGGGCTGCACACCAAGGCCCGTCTCGGCGTGAACGACGACAAGCGCAAAGCAGGGCTACTCAACGATCCCCGCCAGCAAACCCTTATCAAGCTGGCGGGCATTGATTTGATGCCCAGGCAACAGCTTACCGACTTTCAGAACAGCCTTGCTGGACTGAGAAGTTGTTTTGACCTGACTGATCAGAACCTCGATACATCACCCATCTGCCCGCACTGTGGATTCCGTCCATCGGTTGAATCTGGTGGAGCAGCAGGCTCGCAAATGATCGACCAGATGGATACCCAGCTTGATACCATGGTGGCGGCGTGGACATCCACGATCCTCAGCAACCTTGAGGATCCGATCACCCAGGCCAACATGGATCTGCTAAAAATCGACGACCGCAAGCCACTGGAAGCCTTTATTCAGTCGCGTGATCTGCCATTGCCACTGGATAGTAACTTCGTACATGCGCTGAAAGAGGTGCTTTCCGGGCTGGTCAAGGTCACCGTAAAGGTTCAAGACCTACAAACCGCATTGCAGGTGACTGATGGCCCTGCCACACCGGCAGAAATGAAAAAACGATTTGAAGAATATATCGATCAACTCACCAAGGGTACTGACCCGGCCAAGGTGCGGATCGTCATTGAATAAGGGAACTTGAGAATGGCTAAAGGAAATATCGAAGGCTCCCGAAATCTTTTTAAGGATGAAACGACACTTTTCGATGAATCTTATGAGGCAGAGCTTGAAGAAAAACGGAATACTCCGGTGACTTGCCTAGGGCAGACATTTGAGAACGATGATGTCCGCCGATCACATTTCACTGATGAATTACGTAAAAAGCTACAAGACCCGGAATTTCGTAAAATTGAAGGATTTCCCATCGGTAGCGACGAGGACATCTTGGATCGGAGCGATCCGCCGTATTACACCGCCTGCCCTAATCCGTGGATTGTTGACTTCATCACCGAGTGGGAATCGCAGAAACCAGAGCAACCTGATGGCTATCAATATCATCGTGAACCTTTTGCTGCTGATGTGAGTGAAGGCAAGAACGATCCGATCTACAACGCGCACTCTTATCACACAAAAGTGCCGCATAAGGCCATCATGCATTACATCCTCCACTACACGGATCCAGGAGATATCGTCTTTGACGGTTTTTGCGGTACGGGTATGACTGGCGTGGCTGCGCAAATGTGTGGTGACCGGGAAGTAGTTATGTCTCTCGGTTATCAAGTTAAGCCTGAGGGAGACATTTTGCATGAGGAAACAGGCGAGGATGGGAAAAAGGTTTGGAAATATTTTTCCCGCCTTGGTGTGCGTCGAGCAATACTCAATGACTTGTCACCAGCAGCGACCTTTATTTCATACAATTATAACACTCCGGGAGATGTCGCTTCTTTTGAGGGCGAGGCTAAACGTATTCTCAAAGACGTCGAGGATGAATGTGGTTGGATGTATGAAACAAACCATGAGGATGGTCGAATTGGGAAAATTAATTACACAGTTTGGTCTGATGTTTTCATTTGCCCTGAGTGTGCTGGTGAAGTGGTCTTCTGGGATGAGGCCGTTGATGCAGAAAATGGGAAAGTACACGATGAATTTCCCTGTCCTCATTGTAAAGCTTCTTTATCGAAACGAACTATGGATCGCGCATGGGTCAATGTTTTTGACTCTGCTTTAAATGCTCCTGCAATCATGGCTAGACAAGTGCCTGTGCAGATTAACTACTCTGTTCCAGGAATTCGTGGCCGAATTGAAAAACCCCCAGGTCAATTTGATTTTGACTTGGTTGAGAAAATTAATGAGGAACAGATAAAATATTGGTTCCCTTCAGACAAGGTTCCAAAAGGCGATAAAACTTCTGACCCATTCCGGGTGGGAGTTACTCATTCACATCATTTCTATTCTAAACGAAATTTGAGAGTGCTGTCGACGCTTCGCCATCATTTAAAATCATCTACTATGGAAAAACAGCTTTTGTGTTTAGTCGGAGATCAACTTCCTAGAGCAAGCAAAATGCATAAAATTGCGGTGAGCCGTTTAAATACAAATCTGTCTAAGACGGCAGGTGTCTTAGCTGGAACATTGTACATTCCGTCGAACCAAATCGAATACAATATCAACTTAATGATTGGTTTCAGAATAAAAGATGTTGTTTCTTACCTCTCGAAGAGAGATCAAGAAACCCGACAAGTTGTGCTCACGGGTTCGGCTGCTGCCACCAAAATACCAAATGAGAGCTTAGACTACTTCTTTTTCGACCCTCCTTTTGGGTCAAATTTGATGTATTCTGAGTTGAATTTTTTGTCAGAAACATGGCTTGGTGTATTAACAAACAAATCTCCTGAGGCTATTGAAAATAAAACTCAAGGAAAAAATATAGATGACTATCGAGCGTTGATGACTGGGTGTTTTAGAGAAGCATATCGAACTCTGAAACCTGGACGCTGGATGACTGTTGAATTTTCAAATACTAAGGCATCAGTCTGGAACAATATTCAAACATCTATAACAGACGCTGGGTTTATTGTTGCAAACGTTTCGGCTCTTGATAAGAAGCAAGGAACTTTTAACGCTGTAACCAATACAACCTCAGTTAAACAAGACTTAGTCATTTCCGCCTATAAGCCCAATGGAGGATTTGAGGAGAGATTTAAGAACGAAGCACAAACTGAAGACGGTGTATGGGATTTTGTGCGAACCCACCTGAAGTACCTTCCGGTTACCAAACGTCAGGGAGCATTGTTACAGTTCGTCCCTGAGCGTGATCCACGTATCCTGTTTGATCAGATGGTGGCCTATTACGTTCGCAAGGGCTACCCAGTGCCCATTTCCAGTCAGGAATTCCAATCTGGCCTACCTCAGCGTTTCAGTGAGCGAGACAGTATGTATTTTTTACCTGATCAAGTTGCGGAATATGATCGGAAAAAGATGGCAGTTGGCGGACTGAATGAGACCATAGAGATGTTTGTAAAGGATGAAGAGTCAATGATCCATTGGCTCCGCCAGCTTCTCAAGCAAAAACCGCAGACATTCTCCGATATCAACCCACAGTTCATGCAGCAGTTGGGTGGTTGGAGTAAAAGTGAAATCCAGCTTGATCTGCGCGAATTACTGGACCAAAATTTTCTCAGCTACGAAGGCGCGGAACCTGTGCCGGAGCAGATTCACGCCTACCTCTCATCCAACTGGAAAGAACTGCGCAATCTACCTAAAGACGCCCTGGCCCTCGTCACCAAAGCCCAAGACCGTTGGTATGTGCCGGATCCCAATAAAGCAGGTGATCTCGAAAAATTGCGCGACAAAGCCCTGTTCAAGGAATTTGAGGAATACAAACAGGCAACAAAGAAACTTAAAGTCTTCCGCCTGGAAGCTGTCCGCGCTGGTTTCAAGAAAGCTTGGCAAGACCGCGACTACGCCACCATCATCAGTGTTGCAGAAAAAATACCCAATCAAATCCTCGAAGAAGACCCAAAACTGCTCATGTGGTATGACCAGGCAATTACCCGGACTGGAGATGATGGAGGAGGATTGTCATGAAAAATGAGGAAAAAACGCCCATAAAAATTAGGCGAATATCAATACGGAACTACAAAGGTATCGATCAACTGGAACTGGAGTTCCCGACACCACGTATGCTTGATGACCCAGATATTTTCATCATGGGCAGCCAAAACGGTATTGGCAAAACGTCCATCATCGAATGCTGTTCCTTGTTGCTATTGGCGCTAACGCTTGGAAAAGAACGATTTAAATTACATGACCGTTTCTCGATAGTTGATGTTCCGGATCTACTTATAAAAGCAGGATCCCATTTTGCTGAAATTTCCGGGGATATTGTTTTGGGAGCAGAGTCACTCTTTGTTCAGATCAAGATTGACCGTCATGGCATTGTGAAAATTTCTGGGGAGTCTTTGAGGGAGAAGATTCTTGAGAATGAGTTGTTTGATCCCGAAAGCGATACGGATGACTTCATTAAGGCGATCTGTGGATTTATGACCAACCCGGTCATTGAAGATACTTTTCTGCTGTTCCACAGTTACCGCAAAGTACAAGAGGGAAACCCCGAGCTTGGGATGATAGCCGAACGTCCGCGTTCTATAAGAAGGCCCCGAATTAGTCCCCATCGTGAATTTCCGATGAGTGCCTTTAAACTGAGAATTTTGCGTTCTTTGATGAGAAATGCAGATCTCTTCGAGCTAGAAGATGATCAGGAGCTAGATGAGACCATCGAGAAGCTGAATGAACTGGTTTTGCACTACGCTGGCGGCACTATCGGTAAACTACGCCCATCTGCGGATAACAGCGTAGATTTTAGGATAAAGCCTGTCGATGGAAATGAGTCATATACCTTTGATGGATTGAGTTCGGGACAAAAGGAAATTATCTCAACTCTCTTTTTGATTTGGTATCACACAAAAGATAACCCGAAAGTGGTTTTCATTGACGAGCCAGAACTGCATTTAAATGCCCAGTGGCATAGCGGTCTTGTCAGACAGCTTGTAAAACTTGCCCCGCAGAATCAATACATCATGGCTACCCATTCAGAAGACATAATGAACTCGGTTGCCGAAGACCGGCGCATCCTCCTGCTAAATGATCAGGAGGGTGGTAAATGATAAGCGCAAAAACGGGCATACGCGCCGAAGAGGTGCGATTTAAAGCTCAGCATGTTCTCTTTGTCGAAGGGAAGGACAAAGAAGCAATCGACCCCACAGTTCTCGACAAACTTTTAGATAGCAGCATTAAGATTGAACCATTGGGCCCATCATTTTCAGTAAGAAGTGTCGCCGAGGCGTTGTTTATCCATCATCCGACCTATTACTTTTTGATTGATCGAGACCACCATGATGAAGGTTTTATAGATCGCTGCTGGGGTAATTTTCCGGATCCTGCGACACACAATTTATTGGTTTGGCGACGCCGGGAAATAGAAAATTATTTTCTGGATCCAGCTTATTTATTTCAGTCAAAATATTGCAAGGTAGGTCAGGACAAGCTAACGAGTACAGTTCTTCAGTACGCCAATGAACGTTTGTTTTTAGATGCCGCGAACCATGTTGTTATCTCTATCAGGGAAGAGCTCAAAAGGACTTGGATACATAAATTTACCAATCCCGGCGAATTTTCCGATGAAAATGCCGCTATTCAGAAATTGAAAAATGCTAACGAGTTTGATCAACATCGCAATGATGTAGACCTGAAAGTCTCGGCCAAAGAAGTTGAATTACGATTTAACAGTTTTCTTAAAACCATGACAGGATGCGCAAAACAGCTGGCATTAGGAACTGGAGAATGGCTTCACATGATTCAGGGAAAGAAGGTGTTCACTCAAGTGATCAATTCGGGCTGTTTTAATGTCAAAACTGCGGACGGCACTGATCTGAGTGGTCGTGAGAAACTCAATGAAGTCGTCAAGGATCTATTGCAGAAAGACGCCAGTGTTCAGCCTGCTGATTTCATTGAATTAAAGCAGCTCATTAACACAAGAATTAGTGGAATGAGCTGAGCGTGGCGACAGAGCAGATATGGAAATACAGCACCACTCATAACAGCATCTGCAAGGTCATCGAAGAACAGACTTTGTGGGGGCAAACTGTTTGCCGTATCTGGCTGCCAAATCAGGATGCTGTAGTAAGAGTTCCGAATTTTTCATTGCAACCTCTAGACAATGAACTACAGCCTGAGATAGAGGCTGCGCGAATTACCTATGTTGCAGCAGCGGCAAAAGTAGCCGAAGTGCTGGAAGGATCCACTAGTTCATCTGATGGACATGTGCTGCTGGCTCCTATGGAGTCCAACGTCATTCCGCTGCCGCACCAAATCAACGCTCTATCACGCGCCATCTCCGGCGATCGCGTGCGCTACCTACTAGCAGATGTGGTTGGCCTCGGTAAGACCATTGAAGCCGGCCTGGTCATACGAGAACTAAAACTGCGTGGCTTGGTTAAGCGGATATTGGTGGTCGCTCCAAAGGGTATCGCCACCCAGTGGGTAGCGGAAATGCAGACCCATTTTAATGAACCGTTTCAGCTCATACTTGGCGAGGACATCAGTACATTGCAACGTTTGACCTCGGGTGCTGACACCCGGAGCACTGCCTGGTCGATGTTCGATCAGGTCATTGTTTCATTGGATTCCGTCAAACCCATGGATAAGCGGCGCGGTTGGTCGGCTGATCGGGTAGCCGACTACAATCGCAATCGGTTTGAGGATCTAATTACCGCTGGTTGGGATCTCGTGGTTGTGGACGAGGCCCATCGTCTGGGTGGAAGCACTGATCAGGTGGCCCGCTATAAGCTTGGTCGTGGTCTGGCAGAGGCTGCACCCTATGTGTTGCTCCTTTCTGCTACACCACACCAGGGTAAGACGGATGCTTTCCATCGTCTGATGAGCCTGCTTGATGACAAAGCCTTCCCGGATATGAATAGCGTCTCTCGCGAGACCGTAGCCCCTTATGTCATTCGCACTGAAAAACGCAAAGCTATCGATGCTGATGGCATTGCTTTGTTCAAACCACGTCGTACCCAGATGGCACCCGTAAAGTGGGAAACTCGCCATCACCACCAGCAGGTTTTGTACGAAGCGGTCACCGACTATGTTCGTGAAGGTTACAACCAGGCATTAAGAGAAAAAAAGCGCCACATCGGATTTTTGATGATCCTGATGCAGCGGTTGGTGGTATCGAGCACCCGTGCAATCCGCACCACTCTGGAGCGACGGCTGTCTGCGCTCAAAGACGGTGAACAACAGGCTAGCTTACGCTTGACTGAAATAGAGAACTCTCCAGAAGAATTTGATGATTTATTTGATATGGATGGACAGGAGCTTCTGGACGAGCTTCTCAAGTCCCAGGTATCAGCACTGCAAAGTGAAGTCAGTCACGTAGAAACATTACTCGACGCCGCCCTTCAGTGTGAGCAAGCAGGCCCAGATGCTAAGGCCGAGGCGCTCATTGAGTGGATATATAAGCTCCAGAACAAAGAAAACGAGCCAGATTTGAAGGTTCTTATTTTCACCGAGTTTGTCCCAACACAGCAAATGTTAAAGGAATTTCTTGAAGTCAGGGGGATATCAGTCGTCACCTTGAACGGCTCTATGGATATGGACGAACGTCAGCAGGCTCAGGATACGTTCCGTAGTAATGCAAGAGTGCTGATTTCGACTGATGCCGGTGGGGAGGGTTTGAATCTTCAATTCTGCCATGTGATCGTCAATTACGACATCCCCTGGAACCCGATGCGACTTGAACAGCGTATCGGCCGAGTGGACCGCATTGGCCAACCCAAGACTGTGCAGGCCATCAATCTTGTATTTGAGGATTCCGTTGAGTTTCGAGTGCGCGAGGTGCTTGAACAAAAACTGTCAGTAATTTTTGACGAGTTTGGTATCGACAAGACCGGCGATGTCCTCGACTCAACCCAAGCAGGTGAATTATTTGAGAACCTGTTCGCATCGGCCATCCTTGATCCAGAAAGCATTGAATCTAGCGTCGATCAAACTGTCTCTAAGATTAGTGATGAGATCCACCAGGTTCGCGGTTCATCCGCCATTTATGGTATTTCTGAAGAACCTGACACAGAAGCGGTTGAGCGTCTTCGCACACACCCATTACCTCATTGGGTGGAGAGAATGACGACCGGGTATATTAACTCTCACGGCGGGAGTGCGTCGCGGAAACGATCCTGGTGGGATCTGAAGTGGCCAGACGGGAACGAGCAACGTAAATGTGTCTTTACCGCCAGCGAAGCAGATAGACTAACCGATGCCAATCTCCTCAACCTGGAGAACAACCAAGTCCGAGGTTTAGCACTTAACCTTCCTCAGATAGCTGCTGGCCAACCACTGCCCTGTGTATCTGTATGTGAACTTCCTTCTAGCATTACAGGGTTATGGGGGCTATTTGAAATTCGCCTCCAAGCGGGAGCATCCCAGAAAGCCCAAACCCTCCGCATTCCTTTGGTGCGGCGTGGATACCTTAGTGTTTTTTTGAGTGAAGAGAAAAAGCTGTTCCTACCCACTGCCAGGCATATTTGGGATGTCCTTCAAACAGCAAAAATTAATGTGCAGAATACGCTCTGCCATGATAAATCCGTGGCAGCCCATGCGGAATTGCAAAAAGCCGCAGAACAAACGGGTCAAGCGCTATTCGATACATTGCAACAGGAACATACGACATCAATCTCCAGAGAAGAAGAACGTGGAAAGATCGCATTCGATTCAAAGCGAAAAGCGGTGGACCGTGTAGGCCTCCCAGAGGTTCGCCAATATCGACTGGCTGGCTGCGATATTGAGGAGAATGAATGGGAAAATGAATTAGCGTCAGTGCGGAAGATTGTTCCGGAAATCCGTCCATTACTGCTGATGAGCATCGTCAAGGGAACCGTTGATGAATAACTGGAGGGACGCCATCCTGAATGACTTTGTTCTCGGCGTAAGTAAGCTAACCTTGGTTGCCGATCCAGACAGTCTTTTAACGGAAGAGAAGCTGGCACTAGCGCTGCGTGATCGAGGTTTTGATCTGATCGAATTTGATGACCCGGTCGAGTTTAGGTATGCCTATGAATCAAAATATAGATCAATATGGGATGGCGGCGAACATACTGATTTGGTGGTTGTTCTCCGTCTGCAAAGTGCCGAATTGGAGACGTTGCCCTACGATCTATTGCAGGCAGGGAGGAAGCTCTCCTTCAATCTTGGTGAGCTGTTCCCCAATCTGAGTTATCCTGTGCTCGATAAACTTGATCGAAGCTTTCTGGACTCTTTATTCGACGCACAAAACAAGTCTGTCCCTGACCGGATGGGGGACAACGCTACCAAAGACTTTATCCTTCGTTATGTGTTCAGCATTTCAGTAGAACTGATTTCCAGTGATGTTGAACTCTTGAAAACTTTGCTTCGTCTGCATTACGGAAAAATCCAGATACCTCCCACACTGGCAGAGCGCCTTGTGCAGGTGCTTGTCGAGCATGGTGGTTTTATGGCCTGGCCCTTGAACGAGATAGTACCTGATGATGAGGCATTCTTTGCATTTTTACAGGAGCGCTGGCCAGCATTCTTGGGCAGCCTGGGCAAGTTTAATCGGATCAATGGGGATTTTCCAAAATCCAAGTTCAAGTACCTAGGACCGGATATCTTGCCATTTGACCATCAGGATATCAAAGTCTACATTGACAACCTGTTCATCGAAGGGATACTTGAGCCGCTTCAGGCGGATGAAGTTTTAGTAGACGCCGATTCTTGGATCCGATGCGGCATCGCCTCCAATAGCTTTGACGATGATGAGGTGCGTTTCACGCGCCTATTTGACCTTATCGAAAAGAATATTCCCACAGAAGAATCCCGATACTCGGATTGGACTGCTTTTGCACAAAAATGGGCAGAGCTTTCAGCTCTAGTCCACTGTGGGAGCAACGCCTCGCATCAATCCCAGATCAAGGTTGTTGGCGACACATTAAATGCTACTTTTTCCGAATGGCTGTTTGGACACTATAGCAATTTGATAAATTTGCCGCCCACCAACCCCGTAATGCTTCACCATGTGCCTCGGCGTCTAGCTCGGGATGTAGATGGGGCAGCAGACAGTCGTGTTGCCCTGATCGTAGTAGATGGTCTCTCCCTGGATCAGTGGGTCACCGTCCGCCAGCTTCTTCAAAAGCAGGACAATAATTTGGTTATGCGTGAATCGACAGTCTTTGCCTGGATTCCAACGCTGACATCCGTATCAAGACAGTCGGTTTTTTCCGGCAAACCTCCACTCTATTTCCCTTCATCCATCAATTCGACCAATAGCGAAGAGAAGCTCTGGAAACAATTCTGGGAAGGCCAAGGCATCTCCCGGCTGGATATTGCTTATCTGCGTGGATTGGGAGATGGTGATGCACACCACGTGCTCGCCGCCGCGTTTAACCCTGACAATGTCAAGGTAGTCGGACTGGTTGTAGACAAGGTCGACAAAATTATGCACGGGATGCAGCTTGGAGCATCCGGGATGCACAACCAAATCATACAGTGGTGTCATGGAGGGTTCCTTGGATCTCTTGTTGGCTATCTGCTTGATCACTCTTATGAAGTTTGGCTTACAGCTGATCACGGCAATATCGAGTGCGAGGGAAAAGGTCGACCAGCCGAAGGAGTAATTGCCGAGACACGTGGAGAGAGAGTTCGTGTTTATCCAACCCCAGAGCTCCGCTCGCAGGTCGCAACAACGTTCACATTTGCCCATGAATGGATGCCAGTTGGGTTGCCACCTGACTATTTTCCGCTTGTAGCCAGTGGTTGTGATGCATTCGTAAACCCTGGAAGTTTTATAGTTGGTCATGGCGGAATCGCCATTGAGGAAGTCATCGTGCCTCTTGTGAAATTTGAAAGGAGGGCACGGTGATGGGTAAGAGACATGAAGCAATTGGTATCAAGCAGACGATACGTATTGAATGGATGCAAAAAACTGCCGATTTTCTGCTTGCTGGACTTGATGCCAAAGCGATACGCAAAGAGTTACATGAGTTTCTATCCGACCAAAATGGCAATGGCTCAGAAGGTATCCGAAGCGCTCAAACCCGGACATTTGCCGTCAATAACCTGATGAAGGTCTGGGTCTCTCCAGACCCAGAATTATTGTATTTCAGGGACGCTTCGCTGGTGTTTCTGCGTGAACACCCATCGAAGGGGCTTGCAATTCACTGGGGGGTGATGTCGGCTACTTACCCTTTCTGGTTCAATGTGGCACGTCAAACAGGCCGCTTGTTGGCACTTCAACACCAGGTCACCCAAGCGCAAATTATCAACCGTATCAAGGAACAGTACGGAGATCGCCAAACGGTTTTTCGTTATGCGCGGTACGTTTTGCGTTCCTTCGTAATTTGGGGTGTCCTAAAGGATTCTGGTGCTAAGGGGTGCTACGAGAAGTCTGTGCCAGTTAACATAGCTGACTCAAACCTAGCCATCCTTATTTTTCAAGCAGCGCTACACGCAACCCCGGAAGGCAAAGGGGAGTTGGGTCTTTTGTTAAACAATCCAGCATTTTTCCCTTTTTATCTACCAACTATAGCTGCCGATTTTGTTTCACAACATAGCGACCAGATCGACGTAGTTCGATATGGTTTGGGCGATGAACTATTGAAATTAAGTCACTTATGAGAATGTCTTCTCAATTATTGAGTTATTCCCCATTCATTGGACAGTTTCAGTAGTAATTTAAGCTACAGTCTGGGTCTTCTGGCCGATTGCTCCAATGGTTTGTTTCATGCCGCCAAACCTGTCGATCGGGGGTCTGGGCGTAAGGCCTATGCCACGTTCGGCATGCGCAATGGTGATCAGGAATTTGCCTTGATACGGACATGTGGACCCGTGAGGTGCCCGATGTGACATCCATTCGATCTCACATTGTTCTTTTTGCGTGGTCCCAGAATTTTTGCCAGTTCCTATTTGTCAGAAAATATGCTAGTTTTTCTGACAAATAGGAGATTGATCAGTGTCTGTTGCCGAAGCCATAAGAAAGCACGCAAAATCCATTAAAAAGGGCACAGAGTGGAAGCAGATAAAAAATATACTAAACTTCGATAGTGGCTAAGTTTTGCGTAGCGATAACCGTTTCAATCTCAGTATATAATTGTGCGGTCTCTGCTTCGGTGTCAATTTCTACAACCAATGCAAACCGCGCTGATGGAAGATGTTGATTCAAGATTCCTTTTTTCTTCCACCATCCACCCACTGGGTGAACGGCTATCATGTTCTGCCGAGCTAGGTCAGAGGCAGAACATGTGAATTGATCTATATGAAGCGATCCTACGTCTCTACGATTGACCCCGAATTCCCACCTGTCATCGTTGGAAGGGGTTTCGCTTTCTTTGTTAACCCTTGCTAAAAACTGATCTTCATTTTCGTCGGATAGATTCAATTTGAATCTTAGGTTATGAGATGCATACCGAGATTTTGAACCTCGTGACGTCTCGGATGGGTTCGGCTCTACGAAGGTGCTTAATGCAATACGCAAGGTGACCTGTGAATTTCCAAGACGACGAAGCTCTTCTACGGGCCACGGCAATGAGAAAAGCTTCATTTCATTATTTGAAGGGGATGGGGATTTTGCTTGCGACATTCGGTATGGCGATATTGTATCCTGGACAATCATGGAAAGTGCATTAGATGCACTTCGGCGGGCCCGTTCCATATCGGGCACGCCATATCCGTATCGCTGAAAGAGGCGATCATAATCCCTTTTGTTTGCGCCCACAGGAAGATGACTTAACATTTGCGGAGTCCATCTGGCAGAGGATACTAAAAGTGCTCTGATTGTTTCTGGCCAGAGGTCGGGGTAATCCGACCATAGTTCTGTTATGGCACGTGCGCCCAACGCGGTTGCGCCACTCGTATCCCCAGTCGTTGTGAAAGAACGACTGGGGTACTGGTGATCGGTTGTCAGCAACGATAAAGCTTGATGCTTCATTGGTGGCGGAGCGCCATCTACAATCCAATTGCCCCCCTCAAAAACAACATCAGGTTTGATTGGCCAATGAGAAGCCCAACTTGCAGTTCGTGACGATGGAGCAAGGTCTCCTACAGGAGCCAGTGCAATACCAGGAGTGCCTGCCGGAAGGACGCTCTTTTCGGTATAGGCCCCAACACAAATTGAATTCCATGCTTGGGATGGTGCTTCGACCTCATTCATAGGGTCATCGCAAGTGGCGAGATATTTATCATTGCCAAAAAGATTCTGATCAGAATTTCCTGCTGAAATCAAAAACAATCGTTTTGTTTGATTGTCGCCAGATACACCCGCAGATAACTGATCGATCTCACTGGACCATGAAGTGGGAGCTCCATCATGTGGAGTGTCGGCGTCCGTTGTGCTTGCCAAAGAGAATGTGCGTCTCCGCTCACCAGATGTTTCGGCAGCATTGATAGCATGACGTGTCATTGCTCCTAGTAAGTGATCGGGGTTTTCACCTGCATCAGGGATAATCTTTGCGGACTCCAGACGATGCCGCACGGAAATAGGCAATCCCGATTGAAGAGCGACATGCAGGTCACCATAAAGAGCAAGTCCGGCTAACTGAGTGCCGTGGCCAACTTGATCATCAAGACTCCACGCAGGATCAGCAGCATGACGGTCTTCAGCATTTAATGAAGGTGCTATTAGGGGGTGTGCGCGGCTGACGCCTCGGTCTAAAAGAGTGATGTAGTTTGGGTCAGGATTGTCTTCATATGTAATTCTTCCCTGTAGGTCCGCTACCCATTGAGCTTGTTCTTCACTAGGAAGCTCATCAAAAAAGTCAGGTGTTGTTGTTGGTGCTGCAAGCGCCTTTACTCCAGTAATGCGGCGTACGGCCAGCTCTAAACTTTGGCGTGACGCTGTGGCAATGACGACGATATCTTCAGGAAATTCAAGCCTGTCTGGGCCAAACGTAACGCCCATTTCAGGTGCGGTGGCGATGAAATGCTCCGCCATTTGGCGGTCGAGCCAGATCTCCCAAGTTACAATGCCGTCATCCTCTGGAAACCGACAACTAGGACTGCGCCATAGTGCCCGTAATCCAGCTTCAACAATTTCTCCAATACTCTGTGCTAGGTTAGCATTGTATGGTCGGCTGATTGAACCATCGGCCTTTAAGCGATCTCTCGTTTGAAAATCAGTGATTTTGCTTTGAAATTTCTCGAGTCCTCTTGCTGATGCGAAGACTGTAGCTTGGGATGGTTCATTTGCTTCTAGTGAGCCCGGTTCAAATTTTAACAATGTTAATTCACTGGAATTCAGTCCAGTTGTGACCATACTTTCACCAGGGCGACCTTGGACATCTAGGTATATACCAGGAAGGCCTTCAGTTTGGGGATTGGGGAGTGCCTCGAGCGCTTGCAATAAGGCACGGGCGTGCGCTGCTCGATCTACTACATCACTTGGTCTCTTTGTTCCCCCGCCGCCTCTTGGGTTGAACTTTTTCAGATTTCCCAACCCGTTGAGTACGAAGTGTCGACGGTCCCTCGGCATTAATCAATTCCCCTATACCTTGCAGTGATCGTCTGCGCTCAAGAGATGCAATAAGATTTGCTGTCTTGATGAAACTCTCCTCTCCCAACACTGTGCGCCGTGCTGCATCCTCTGCACCAGCAACAACATCTGCGGTAGATAACCCGCCTGCAAATTGAGCAACTTTATTCCAGTTGATTTGATTTATATCAAATCCAATCAGGCGACGTCGCATGGCCTTCTCTATAGCGGGGCCTTCTGGCATTTCATAAGGTAGAACCAAATCGAATCGACGAAGTACAGCATGATCAAGGATTTGTGGAAGATTGGTTGTCGCAACGACTATCGATGGCCCAGTATCCTCGTCAAGAAACTGGAGGAATGAATTGAGTATGCGACGAGCTTCGCCAACATCATTCTCAGAGCCACGCGTAGCTGCGAGTGCGTCGATTTCATCAAAAAGATAGACGCCTCTCGTTGTCCGCATGGCATCAAAAATCATTCGAAGTTTTTGAGCGGTTTCACCCATAAACTTTGTGATCAATCCATGCAGCAATACGGTATAAAGTGGAAACTTAAGCTCCCCTGCAAGCGCTGACGCACTTAACGTCTTTCCGGTACCGGGCGGGCCAGCAAATAAGAGCCGTCGGCGTGGATGGAGACCTTTTTCTTCGAGCCGTTCCACCATACGCGTTTCGATAACAATGTGCTTTAGTTCGTCACTCAAGTGGTTAGGTAAAATCACATCATTCAGTCTCACGCTAGGATAACTAGCGCTCAACATATTGGAGAGGTCACCGCGTGGTGTTGTTATTGGCGTTGGGTTTGTACGCGATGGCTCAGGAGGCATTTGCCCAGCCTCCGCCCATTGACGTAGTTGTTCCGCGAGACGTTTATGTCCCTTTTGCTCTTCTGTCGCTGCAAGTTGGATAGCAAGATCGAAAAATCGATCTTTATCTCCTTCAGCGTGGCTCTTAACGAGCCCAATTAGTTGCTGTGCAGATGCCATGGCTAAATATCCTTCTGGCGCATTCCCAGCGAAGTGCCATAAACGTGATTGCACTATATATTATATATACAGAATAAATTATTAACGGGCTAGGCCCTGTTGACGAATTTATCTCAACCATATGATTGTACTTACAAATTAGGCCTGTTTCACAATAGGGCCAGATAATTTTGGTCGCAGGTATCCTCACCCATTTGTTCAAGCTGTTTTCAAAGTCAAAT
>WASW01051209.1_pt1 | contig 19961 bp, 16 predicted proteins | sample 5698521 | NCBI WGS metagenome assembly WASW01 (sample SAMN11175560, study PRJNA528189) | sponge metagenome | isolation source: marine sponge | host: Leucetta | place: Antarctica: Western Antarctic Peninsula, King George Island | collected 2013-01
CACGTTGTAAATTTTACTTCATCTGCAACGTCCGGCGACGTGTTTACGTCAGGTGTCTTGTGACCTGATTGTCCTCCAGCGACCATCAATTCAATTCCTTTAAACAAATTCGCACGACGTAAATGCGTCTAGCGCAACATATTCATTTTTTATATAATATAGTTTTGCCCCATAAATTCGGGAGCGATCAAACCTCAATGTCGGCACTCTAGTAGCCATGCCAGGAAGACATCACCGCCAAACGCTGCAAATCGAAAGGTCCAATTTGGAAAATCTACATCTGTTGGCGTCCAGCGTGCCCAGCAAGAAATTCTTGTTTAGATCCGGCTTTCAAAAAATCTATTGCACAACCAAGTTCACGATCTTTCCGTTCACCGATTTCCTTACACGCCGTAATATGAACCCTTGACTGCGCCGTCTCATCAGCGCGGTTTCGGGCAGACAACGCTCCTTCAGCATCAGATTCTTTGCGTTGCGCCACGACTTCCTCAGGTTCGATTAAAATATCCGGAACAACCCCCTGCGCCTGAATAGTTTGACCATCAGGACCATAATACAGTGCGACAGTTAGTTTAAGCGCACCATGAACCGGTAAGGGAATTATGGTCTGCACGGATCCCTTGCCAAATGACCGGGTACCCATAATCGTTGCTCGTTTGTGAAATTTTAACGCACTAGCGACAATTTCAGACGCAGAGGCCGCGCCTCCATTAATCAATACAACCATCGGCACGCCGCCCGCAAGGTCTCCTGTTTCTGCATCGTATGCCTCAATATCATCAGGATCCCGGCCGCGCACGGATACTATTTCACCATCGTTCAGGAATGTATCTGCGAGAATGACAGATTGGGTAAGCAAACCTCCTGGGTTATTACGTAAATCAAGAATAATACCCTCAGGCTTGCGTCCCAATTTAGCCTCAAGGGCAGCGAGTGCTGTGATAATACCGCTTTCAACGCGTTCAGAAAAACCACTGACGCGAATATAACCAATGTTATCTTCAAGGCGCCATTTTACGGCTCTTACTTTGATGACCGCCCGTACAATTGTTACGTCAAAATCTGTACGTCCGGCACGCCGTACTTTCAGAAATATTTTTGTCCCCGGCGCACCACGCATCTGGCTTACCGCTTCGCGAAGCGATTTACCCTGAATCGGTTCAGAATCAACATGAGTAATCAAATCACCAGATTTCAGATCGGCCCGTGCAGCAGGTGTATCTTCAATTGGAGAGACGACTTTTACAAATCCGTCTTCCATCGTCACTTCTATACCCAATCCGCCAAATTCCCCGCGCATTGAAACGAGGCTCGCATGATATTCTTCCCGATTAAAATATGCCGTATGCGGATCAAGAGACGCGGTCATCGCATCCAATGCAGTTTCCACTGCCACATCCGGATCCATCGTGCCTGGTTCCGATTTAATCTCAATTATGCCCTTGATCGCCGCATCCAATAGCGCTTTGTCCGATACTGGTCGAACATAACTCGTACGCAGACGTTTATAAGCAAACTTGAAATAATCGAGATCGGATTGATCCGGCGAATTAACATAAGTATTATAGGTATTCTCAAACCTTTTCATTTCCCGAGCGGCCTCCGGAGGTAACGACGGGCCATTTCCAACCACTCGAAGAACTTTTGTGATCGGGTTTTCAGGGCCAATCGAACACCCGCTGGTGCCAAACAGAAGCGCCGATGCCATCAGTCCACCGATGACCACCAGTTTGGCTTGAGGAGAACCATTCCAGAACTTCAAATAACCGCTCCCAGGAGCTTAGCCGTCGGCGTTGATGCGTTCGATCAATTGCGCCAATATAGTGGCCGAATCGTCATTCTCAACCTGACATGTTCCTGCATTTTCATGCCCGCCACCTTCGTATTCAAGCATTAAATCGCCAATGTCCGTTTTCGAGGATCGGTTGGTAATCGACTTTCCTGTCGCGAACACTGTATTCAATTTATTCAGGCCCCATAACACATGAATGGAGATGTTGCATTCAGGATACAGGGCATAAATCATAAACCGATTGCCGGCAAAGATGGTTTCCTCATTGCGAAGGTCCAAAATGACCAAGTTTTCATGAACCGTAGAACACCGTTTGATCTGTTCTTTAAATTGACTTTCATGATCACGATAAAGATCAACTCTTTCCTTAACATCAGGAAGGTCAAGAATTTGATCAATAGAATGTGCGCGGCAGTAATCGATCAACTGCATCATTAATTGATAGTTTGAAATTCGGAATTCACGGAACCGCCCGAGGCCGGTGCGAGAATCCATCAGGAAGTTCAACAGCGGCCAGCCGGCTGGGGTTAAGATTTCATCAGATGAAAACTGCGCTGAATCTCCCTGATCAACCGCAGCCATCATTTCATCAGATACAGCGCCAAGTTTCGCTTTGCCGCCATAATAATCATATACCACACGTGCGGCTGATGGCGCATCGGGATCAATAATATGATTTTCAGGCTTTTCACCGACGCGGGAAATTTCGCTGGAATGGTGATCAAATGCCAAATGAACACCCGGAACGTAAGGAAGGTTTGTTGTAATATCAGAATCCGTAATCAGGATCGTTCCATCCTGCATGTCTTTTGGATGGACAAATTTAATGTCATCAATCATATCCAGTTCTTTTAGAACCACAGCGCATACAAGCCCGTCAAAATCACTACGGGTTACCAGACGGAATTTCTTGTTATCATCACTCATGTGAGCTCCCTTTCTGTGTTCCCCAGAACACCTCAAAATTTTGTTCTATCTGTTTGTTCCAGACAAAGTTAGCGGCAGTGTATCGGATTAGCACCGACACCGGAAGTATGGTTTACAGTGTTCCACGGAAAAATACTGGATTCAAGCGACGATCTTAAGGTTATTCCCAACCAATACAGGGTTTTGGCCGTTATCGAACAAATTTAACGAGGCATTATAGGAAATTACAGATTATTTCGCAAACGAATGGGCCACCCATACTGATACCCCGAGCAAAATCACTGCGCCCGCCTGATGCAGAGCTGCAAATGAAACTGGAACAGCCAATAGCAAAGTAGTAATCCCCAGCCCAACCTGAATACAAACCATAACCATCAGGAAATTGGCTGCTCGGCGTTGCACACAAGACAAATTGTGCTGACGAGCGAAAAACCAGGTTAACACGATGCTGAAGAAGGTCAAAACCGCCAATACCCGATGATTAAACTGAACCGCGGGGATACTTTCAAAAAAGTTCAGGTACCACGGCACCATGTCCAGGTATCCATTTGGAATCACGCCGCCATCCATCAACGGAAACGTATTGTAGGTCAAACCTGCGTCGAGCCCAGCCACTAACGCACCAGAAAATGCTGTAACAAAAATCAAACTAATAAGCCAAAAGCTGGCGTTCCTAACGTTCACGGGTAGAGTTGAGGGTTTTGATTCAGTGCATGTGGATAAACCAACCCATATTAAATACCCGTAAATTATCAACGCTAAGCAAAGATGGGCCGCTAACCGATATTGACTAACGTCAGGACGATCAACTAGACCGCTTTTGACCATAAACCAGCCCAGCCCGCCCTGAAGGCCACCCAGCGTCAACAATGCTGCCGAATGCATGATCAAGGGCCTGTTCATCCATCCTTTGACCAAGAAAAATAGAAAGGGAAGAAAAAACGCCAACCCAATAACCCGTCCCCAAAGCCGGTGCAGAAACTCAAACCAGAAAATTCCCTTAAATTCGGACAAGGTCATGCCTAGGTTACGTTCATTGTATTCAGGAAACGCCCGATATTTGGAAAAAACCTCTTCCCATAAGGCCTCCGACATAGGCGGCAACCATCCCGTGACCGGGCGCCACTCAACCATAGACAATCCGGAATGCGTCAACCGCGTAATACCGCCCAGCACGACCATTGCAAAAACCATAAAGGCGACGGTGAATAACCATGTCGATATGCACCGGGCAGGAAATTCATTAGGCGCCTCGGGGTATTTGAAATTGCTAGACACTTCATTCATGAGGAGAAGTTTCGATATTTAAATTGTTAATTGAGTAAAATACGCTTCGTTAAAAGGATGCCAACATAATTCGTGCGCTGAAGGTATAGATTGATGGAATACACCGCTATAATCAGGATCAAACATTGGCAAATTTGCAAAAACATATCTAGGCCGGGGAGAAATTGGACGCAATCTATCTGAAATCAGACAAACGCACTCTTTATGTTTTGCGTTATGTATCGCGTCCGAGCGCCCGTGATAACAGCATGTACACTTTTCCGACATCTGACGACAAGAAGGTTTGGCTCAATACCCCCCCCCCCGCTCGCGTTTTCCGGCCTCTTCAAGAAGGTGGTCAAATTCCTGCAGATAACTCGATACATAATCACGGAATTCGTCGTCTCGCTGATATTTATCACGAATGACCGAAAGTTTGGCTTTTTCACGAAAGCCCAGCATTTTGCGAACGAATACACCGCGTTCACCTTTATTAAATTTCTTCCAGTCTTCCTCTGTAATCGGTGTCTCAAGTACCCGGCTCATATCAACGGCTAAGGATTGCAAACGTTCAGAAATGAATGTTGCCTGGTGCATGAAGTTATCAAGGCCAGCCTCCGCTTTCTGGTCTTTAAGTGCTTCCACGAGCGCAGCGGATTCGTTGGCAACATCACGCATTTCATTGGTTCTGCTCTCTAGCAGTTGCGTTGCGTTGCTGGCGCGATCTACGACTTGCTCTGTCACGTTGTCAAGAGAGCTAGAATGAGACCGAACCTGTTGATCCCATGCCGCTATTTTCACGATTGCAGCATCTGTTGCAGCACCAAGTTCCCCTGCCCGGCGGCTCAAAGCGCCACTTAATTGTTCTACGCCCTGTTCGGTTTGTCTGAAGGTGCTGTTCATACCAATGAGTTGCCGGCGAATGGACTCTGACATGCCATCAAGGTTCGATACTGCTGTCTCAGTGCTGGCCCCGGCATCCTGAGTTTGTCGGCGGAAGTTATCAGTGACTGCGCTCAGTTTTGCAATGCTTGCATCAACAGCCGTATTGGCTTCATCAGAGCGTTTGGAAATACCATCGGCAACCCGGTTCAACCGAGTGATCGTCTCGTCAGACGACGTGTTTAATAATTCAGTATTGTGGTGAACCGTTTCTGCGGTTTCAGACAATTGCCCAGTTGTTTTAGTAGACAGGTTGGTTAACTCGTTGAAATTTTTTCGAAGATCATTGCCGACTTCCTTCATATTGGACATCGACCGGGCAGACATCACATTCAATTCTTCATATTGACCGTGCAGGGAGGCTGATAGTTTCTCAACATTATTAGACAGTTCCTGGGAAGAATGTGTTGCCTCGTCAGAATGGCGACTAAGTGCATCGGTTACGAGTGTAATGAGTTGTGATGCCTTGTCGGCGCTATGGGTTAATTCGTGTGAGCGCTCATGCAAACTGTCGCTTGTACGTGAAATATTAGCGACTGCGTCGGTGGATGCGGTAGAAAGTTCAGTCGCACTTTGATGCAACGAGTCAGAAAAACTTTGCACGTGAGTATGGGCCGAATTGTAGGCAGAAGTTAAATCATCTGAACTTCGGTGCAGAATATCGCCAACTTCGTTAAAACTAACGCGGGCCTGGCCCAGTGAAGCCTCTAGTTTCCCAACGTTTGAATTCAGCGTTTCCGCGACCCCTTCAAGGTTTGATGAGGCACGTTCAGAGGCCTGTGTCGCATAACGCACACGTTCCTGAACGTATTCAGATACCTCATCAATTTGTACCATAGCGGTGGATGCATTGTCGGAAAGTTGATTTGAACTGAGTTGAAATTTTTCTGCCATCGTATCAATTTGACCCGCTGCAATCGATGCCGACTCAGAAAGAATGGAAGAAGAATTTTGTAATAGTAGATCTGCGTTCTGCAATCGAGTGGTTGTCTTATCGCTTAAATCTTCCAACTCAATCGTTCTGATCTGATACAGATCCCCAATCATATCCATTTGTGCACGCGCTTGGTCTGATGCCGTTTTCAAATCTCCAGATTGGCGTAACATCACTTCCGTCACAAGAGACATCAATTCGGCTGCCTTATCAGCACCTGAAGCTAGGTTTTGAGCACGGTGATCGAATTGATCTCCCGTCGCACTGATATCCTCAACTGCAGACCGGCTTAAGGAATTTAGGTTTTCCGCACTTGCCCGCAAAGTTCCCGTGATCGACCGTACTTTCGTTGACGCTGCGTCAGATGCAGTCATAACATCCGCTAGCGAGCGTTGCATTTCATCACTGACTGCGTTCAATCGATCTTCCGCATGGTCTGTAGATTTATTTAATTCTTCCGAGCGTTCACGCATAACCAATCCTGCATTGACCATCATGGTCGCCGCCCGAGATGATAAATCTGACAATTGTCCGGCTTGAAGTTCCAACATTCTAGCAACGCCTTCCACGTCGCCCGTAGCCCTCACAGAAGATAGGTTCAGCTCCTGGCTGCGCTCGCTTATACTTTCACTGAGTTCGTACAGCCGGACTGTTGTTTCCTTCGAATTTTGTCCCAAATCATTCAATTGAGTGCGAAACTGATCGACTAATTGATTGGTTCTTTCTGCATTTATTTCAATTCTATCTCCGGATTGGTTCAGTGCATCCACAACCACAGCAACGTCATCAACGCCTTTGTTGGAGACCCTTGTAAGAGCATCTGAACTATCGCTCAGACCACTTGCCAATGTAGCAATTCGCGTATTGGCATCTAGTGCGACACTTGCCAGATCACTACTGCGTTCTTTTAGCGCGTCTCCAGAAGCATTGATTCGGAGAACGCTTTGATTTGCTACCCTCGCCAAATTGTCAGCTTTTTCAGCAAAAATCTCTCCAACCGCATTAACATCAGATCGGGCGTGGTTTGATGCTTCGATTAATTCAGCGCTTTGATTGGAAAGTTCACCACGGGCACGTTCTACTTGTTGCATAACTTTGTCAGCAATAATTGACAGATCAACAGAACTTTGGCGCAATTCCCCGCCTACCATTCCGGCCTTCTCTGCAACCTGATCAGATTGACGTTTCATTGCTTCAGACTGATCGGCAAAATCTTTACGAACCGTCTTGATACGTTCAGATACCTGCAATGATGTACTTTCCAATGACTGCGCCTGTTCACGGAACGATGTTCCCATTTCCTGCAGTCGATTGCTGGCATGATCCGATGTTTTGGTCAGGATATGAGTTTGCTCACCAAGTGTCGTTTGAAGATCGTTACCCTTGCTGGCCACCATCTCGGCTGTTTGGGTTAATAGGTCTGTTTGCCGTCCAAGCAGTTCTTTTATTTGACCAACCTGGCGGGATGCACGGTCTGTGTGTTCGGACATATCCTGAGTGTGTTGTGCCAGCGTGGCAGCGCCTGTTCCGATAACCTTAGCGGCTTCTTCCGCGCCAAATGACATCTCGTCTACTCTAAGGCCCATGGCTTCGCCGGCGTTATCCATTCGGTCTGCAGCATGAAGTGCAACATCATCCAGAGCCTGGGTGTTTTCACTCAATGTTTGCCCAACCAAAATAATACGTCCCTCAACGTTATCAGTTACCGCGTCCAACTCCCCCGTCCGTTTGGATAAAAGAGAAGCCATGCCTTCCGCGCGGGCAGATGCGCGGTCGGTCGACGCTGTGAGATCTCGCGAGCGTTTTTCAAGCAGGTCCCCCACCTCACGCGCCTGAACACTAGCGTCACTGGTGACGGTCTGTAGATCTTCAGTTTGTCGGCGCAAAGCATCCGCAACCGCGTGAGCGCGTAAATCAGCATCTTCCGATGCTTGAGACAATTCTATTGTCCGTTGTCGAATCATCCCGGTTACGGCTTCACCTTTAACGGCGGCTTCTTCCGACGCCCGCGTGAGGTCGCTAGCCTGACGCCGCATGGCGTCTGTAATTTCATTTATTCTGGTTTGTGCTCGGTCAGACGGATACACCATGCGCCGCAGATACCATCTCAACATCTGCGTTTCGCGCCCGAGCTGTTTGCCGCGCTCAAAAAATGCAATTACCATCCAGAGCAACGCAACAGGTGTTATTGCTCCGGCGGCTAATCCGCCAATCTCGTGCGGTAACAGCACGCCAATATTTTGCCAACCCAGCCCAGTCTCAATAAAATCAATGGCACCGATGATCCAGATCACTGATAGCACCGCACCAAGGAAAGTCAGCAGCCGGTAGCGCATGTAAAATGGGGCAACCCAATCGCTAAAATTATCTACGTCATTGATTTCAATTGAGTCAGTAGCACCTTTAGGCCTGTTTGGGTCTGGCACCAATGCCCCAAGCGAATCTGCAATCGCGCGGGCTCGTTGATCAGCATTTTTCGGATTTTTTGATGGCATATCGGCCATGACGTCCCCACCCGTGTCATAGTTTTTTAAGATTATTCAGGAAACCAAGTGTACACCCCTATATATGGGGCGTAAATGGGGTCGCGTAACATAATGTGGGGATAACTTCGAATTTTTACTTCGATACATTGCGCCAATTCCACATATAAACCTAACGTCCGCAATGGGTAAATAGAAGGTGAGCAGCCCTGTTTTCTAGCAGTTCCCTATCGATCAGCTGGTGCACGCAGCCAGTCATACAATCCACTGATGGAAATTAGCGCCTCTAATCCGTCATTGATTTCAATATGGTGTCTCTTCATAAAGGACGTTCCAAGGCGTCATCATCGCCAATGCACAAATTAGGCCTATGACTGATGAATGATACGATCGACCCATCCGCGCCCGCCGATACAATTGAATCTGCCGTACAGGATAAAGATCTGATATTCGGTTGGGAAGAATGGGTGGAGTTGCCTGGTCTAGGCCTGCCAGCTGTACGCGCTAAAATTGATACCGGCGCACGCTCTTCATCGATCCACGCGTTTATGATTGAACCCTATGGCCGCAATAGTAAACCGCGCGTACGATTTGGAGTACACCCGGTTCCCGAACGTCCGGATATTGTTGTTTTCTGTTCGGCGGAACTTGTTGACCAGCGCGAAATCACCAGTTCTAACGGTGAGACCGAACTACGTTACATCGTCCGTACACCTCTGCGCGTCGGTGGACAAGAATGGCCCATCGAAATATCTCTAACCAATCGCGAATCTATGCAGTACCGTATGCTGGTGGGCCGTACTGCCCTGCGTGATAACATTATTGTCGATCCAAATTTATCGTGCGCACAGGGTGAATTATCACCTGATCTGTACAATAAGCTGCCTAAAACCAAGGCTCGGCGCGCTGGCCTGAAGATTGGTATATTAACCCGTGAACCCAATAACTACTCTACCCGCCGCCTTGTCCAAGCAGCGGAAGAACGTGATCATATGGTAGAGGTCATTAATACCACTCAGTGTTATATGAACATCACTTCTCATCGCCCGGAGGTATATCTCGGCGGCAAACCACTTGAAGGATTCGACGTAATTATCCCTCGTATCGGGGCGTCGGTTACGTTTTACGGTATGGCAGTAGTGCGGCAATTTGAAGCCATGGTTGTCTACAGTCTAAATTCAGCGGCGGCCACCGGCGCGGCGCGCGATAAATTATATGCCCATCAATTACTCGCCCGGTCAGGCATTGGAATGCCCGACACTGGTTTCGCCCGGTCCCCAAAAGCAACGGAAGAACTGATCAAGTTCGTTGGCGGTGCTCCCCTTGTCATTAAACTGCTAGAAGGCACACAAGGACGCGGTGTCGTTTTGGCCGAGACCAAAAAGGCGGCAGAATCAGTTATTGGCGCATTTCAGGGCCTTAAAGCAAATATACTGGTGCAAGAATTCATTAAGGAGGCTCAGGGCACGGATATTCGCTGCCTCGTGGTCGGCAACAAGGTTGTTGCTGCGATGAAACGTCAGGCGGAAGAAGGTGAATTTCGATCCAATCTCCATCGCGGCGGCAAAGCCGTACGCATTAAGCTGACCAAGGAAGAACGCAGCACTGCGATTAAAGCTGCGCGGGTTATGGGATTGTCTCTGGCTGGGGTTGACCTTCTGCGCTCAGAGTCCGGACCAAAGGTATTGGAAGTGAATTCCTCTCCAGGTTTGGAAGGCATTGAGACCGTGACCGGGAAAGACATCGCATCGCTAATTATCGACCACATTGAGAAAAACGCGCGCCCACCTAAAATTTATAAGCCAAGCCGCTTATAATACAAATGTGGGCGACGTGCCGTAAATTCATTATGTCAGTTCGATGTTTGTCCCATATCCATCGCCCTTTGCGTAAGAGCCTTGCGCGCAATCTTGAGCATGTGATCTTGCGCATTCGCGATCACCGCCGGATCAAAACTGCTGTCGACGATATCAGTGGTGAGGCGCCGTGCCTCTTCTTTATAAAGGCTCCCAAGAATTGCATTTCGCACACCTTCCGACGCCCCTGAAAAAGCAGCCGTCAGTTCAATCGCGCCAATGCCATCATGCATGGATACAATGGCGACACCGTGTTCTGTTCCAACAAATAACGCATCAAGAACGGCCCGCATCTCATCAACGCTGAGGCTCGTTAGATCTTCAAACTGACGGAGATTAATATAGTCCGGGCGCAAAAGCGCCTCAACCTCATCGGGGGTGAGAATTTGCCCAACGACCGGCCCTAAATCTTCAGGGATCTGCTCAAAAGGGGCCATCGGTGCTCTGTTGCCCTGTTCAGAGTTAATTATCCGCCGACAATCGGCGAGGATTTTTTCCATACTATAATCAATCACATCGGGAGCACTCATGTTGCCGCCGCCGGGTTTCTGATCGTCATACGTTGGCAAGTCTGGTGTGCCGAGAGAGGCCCACTCACGTTCAAGTTTATCTCCAACCTCGAACTTGCTGCGGATGTATTCCCGCGCTGCCGCAACCTCGGTTTTTGAAAACAAATGTGCCTTGCGTTGCTCCAACAAATGTAAAATTTCGAACGGGGTCATGGTGTTCATGAAACCATCACAGACAGCGCCGTCAGCCCCTTTTAAGGCTGCCGCAAGTGCACGCGAACCACGATGAAGATAGCTATAGAGCTGCGCCAATTCTTCCATTGAGCGAAGAGCAAGATCGCCGAAAGTATTTATCCAGTTTGCCCAAATCCGACCAGCCAGCAAACAAATGTGGACCCGCGCGTCCATGATTTCCCGCTCAGACGGATCGGCAGCGTCAATTTCCTGTTTGAGCCGCTCAATCGCATCTTCGGCCATCACATCCAAAAATGCCGTTCCCACGTCAATTGGAGAGGCAATATTTTCCCCTTCACACAGCGACATGACAAAAGTTGCCTCGTCCCCTAATAGAAGATTTAACTCATGACGCAAGTCTGCTTTTGGCAATTGAGCAAGGTCATCGAACGTCTCAACAGCAAAGCCACTGGCGAATACGCCGCGTTTGGCTTTTGACACAGACTGCTCGAACCCTTCATCATAATCCGACATTTGACGCTGCCCCTCCTGGACCGTCTTTGTGTAATCAGGAATATGATTTGCAATTATTGTACCGAATGAAATTTCACCCGCAGGGGCGGCCGCTCATCGTTTAACAATCAACTGCTAATGTTTCGCAAATCAAAGTCTCATTGCGCGACTATATCAGCAAAATGGCACTACAACTGTGACGGGCGCCACAGAAAGGGCGGCGAACGTTTGGCTGACTTCTGGGCTATTGTCTATTCAATGAAAAAAGGGCCCACCAACTGGCGAGCCCTTTTTTTTGTAACAATTGTAAGCTTTCGCTTAACGTTTGGAGAACTGGAAGCTCCGGCGGGCTTTGCGCTTGCCGTATTTTTTCCGTTCAACAACACGACTGTCTCGGGTCAGGAACCCTTCTTTCTTCAAGAGCGGACGCAATGTCGGCTCATACTGGTTCAGGCATTTAGAGATACCGTGCTTCACGGCCCCGGCCTGACCGGAAAGACCACCGCCTTTAACGGTGCAGGTCACGTCGAATTGACCTTCGCGATCGGTAACCTGGAAAGGTTGGGCGATCAGCATCTGAAGAACAGGACGGGCAAAATACGTTTCAACGGCACGGCCGTTGACGATAACTTTTCCGGTTCCGGGTTTAATCCAGACACGCGCAACGGCGTCTTTACGTTTGCCAGTTGCATACGCACGGCCCAGTTCATCAATCTGTGGTTCGCGAACAACAGTTTCGATATCTTCAATAGCAGCCGTTACAACAGCAACTGGTGCTTCCTTGGCACCCTCCATAACCTCTTTCAGGTCTTCGAGAGTCTTTTTGGTATCGTCAGCCATTGATTAGGCGCTCCTCTTGTTCTTCGGGTTCATCGCTGCAACATCAAGCGCTTCAGGCTGCTGTGCGTCATGGGGATGATCGGGACCGGCATAAACATGCAGTTTACGCATCTGGTCACGGCCCAGTGGATTGCGGCTGATCATACGTTCAATGGCTTTGATCACAACCCGTTCCGGGTGTTTACCGTCGAGGGTCGCACCAGCAGTCCGTTCTTTGATGCCGCCCGGATAACCGGTGTGCCAAAAATATTTTTTATCTGCCAGTTTACGCCCGGTGAGTTTCACCTTTTCGGCGTTAACGACGATGATGTTATCACCACAATCAATATGCGGCGTATACATGGTTTTATGTTTGCCGCGAAGTCGCAGCGCGATGATGCTGGCCATACGGCCGAGGATCAGGTCTTCAGCGTCGATAATAAACCACTTTTTTTCGACTTCTGAAGGTTTGGCGGAATAGGTTTTCATTTGTCACCCGTTGAATGCTGTTCACGTTACCAGATCGGCCCCTGCCATTCTGCGTGTGGGCGCGGAGTATCTCATCAAAACTCCTGTTGTCAACTGGAAAAAACCTATAAATTTCGGCTACTTATGGTAGGGGTATTATGATACCTCAATTTTAGTTACCGCCGATCTGGAGGGATGGAATAGGTCCCGGTAGCATGGGCAACAACGTCATCGTATCCATCCGAATGAATGTTCACTTCAATTACCGCTAACCGCCGTCCAATCTTCAGGGCCCGGCCTTCGGCAATCAGATCCGCCGGGCTCGGTCTTTGCAGGAAATTGATGTTGAAACTGGTTGTAACAGCTAATTTTACAATACCTATGGCGCTCAATACCACACCGTACATATTTGCATCTGCAAGCATCATCATTGTTGGGCCTGATACGGTTCCCCCTGGACGCAGCATACTATTATTAAACGCAAGACGCATAACGGCTTGCCCATCCCCCAGACTATCGACGGAAAGTCCGGCCTCGATTGCCCACGGCATTTCAGCAATCATGAGTGCATTAAATTCAGCAACGCTGACTTTGGACATTCAGGCCCCCCTTTTAAATTAGCGCGTTATTGAACCAGTGCGCCATCAGCCCGCCGGATACGATAATCGTACCCGTTTGGCCCAAGTTCGGATCCAAACGCCCGAAGATAATCCTCATCGACGGGAGAATCGATCAGCAAATCAAACAACTGAAGACCGACAGACGTCAACTTGAAGGCCGGCAGTGAAAACAGTGTCAGATCCGGGTGGCGCAAAATGATCTCGGCTCCGCGGTAGGCGAACGTTAACCCCCGCTCCGCGCCGCCAAACGTTACGGAAAGATCCTGCGCTTCCTGCAGCAGTCCTACGCTCTGCAAATGGGCGATGGCATCTTTACTGAGACCAAAGCGCTCAAATTGATTACGCCCACCAACTTTAAAGACATAGCCTTCCGAGAACGTGATACGGCCAATCTTCTCCCACAAGTCCATATCTAGCGGCGTCATATTAGACAGGCACGACAGCGCAGGTAAACTAACCGAACCTGGCTTCTCATATTCGCAGGCCAGGACAAATCCCCAGACACGCTGCATGTGCTTATCACCGACTTGTTCTGCAAAACTTGCAAAACGCGCTAACCAGTCGTCATTGACGTCCTCTGGGCCTGGGTCTTCTGCAGCATCAAATGCCGCCTCAAACACGGCCTCCAGATTACTTTGCGCGCGAATATCCGCACGCTCCAAGCGATGGACCAAGCGGCCATGAAACGCTTCTTTATCCCATATTTCAGTTAATCGCCCCGGCCGATAGCTGGCGCCAAGAAACTGGCTGAGGTTTTTGGCGATATGATCCGCGCCAGATAATTTGGATATGTTGTTTTCGGTATCACTCACTATGCAGATCCTTCAGATGTCCTCGTCGACCGTGTATGAAGTTTATCAAATTATAATCCGGACGCCAGAGCAACCCCCTGGATAAATACGATTTATCCATTGAACTCCATGATCGTTGGGTCGACAGTACTACCCAAGCGCCAGAGCTGGAGAACTCTATTGATCCACGAAGATACGACCAATTCACTGTTAATCCGCCATGATGAGAGCGGTATCGCCACCCTGACCCTCAATCGTCCGGATAAATTTAATGCCCTGTCGACCGGATTGATGAACGCCATTCAGCATGAGCTTGATGCGATTGCGGAAGATACGTCGGTCCGAGTCGTCATTATCGCCGCCAATGGCCGGGCGTATTGCGCCGGGCATGACCTTAAAGAGATGATGGAAAACCCCGGCCGAGACGCCATCGCCGCACTGTTTGATCAATGCTCACAAATGATGATGTCTCTGACGAAACTGCCGCAACCTGTCATTGCCAAGGTCCACGGTATTGCGACAGCTGCCGGGTGCCAACTGGTGGCCCAGTGTGATATGGCGATTGCCGCCGACGCGGCAACATTTGCGACCTCTGGCATTGGTGTTGGGTTGTATTGCGGAACACCCTCCGTCGCCGTGACTCGAAACCTGTCCCGAAAACGCGCCATGGAACTGCTGATGACCGGCGATTTTATCGACGCTAATACCGCCTGCCAATACGGGCTGATCAACCGCGCCGTACCGATTGACGATCTTGATCAGGCGACAATGGCGCTGGCGACAAAAATTGCGGCCAAAGGCCCGACCTTCGTTGCCCGCGGTAAAGAATTGTTTTACGTCCAGCTGGAACAGGGATTGGAGGCCGCCTATACCCTCGCCGCCGACTGTATGGTCGAGAATATGCAGGACCCGGAGGCGCAAGCCGGGCTGCAGGCGTTTATTAATAAAGGCCCGATGCCGGACTGGTCCGACAGGTGACATCATCCACAAAGTCATCCTCTAGTGAGCCGCTGCATTATGAGGATAATCAAATTTTAGACATACTGGGCACAGTCAAAACCATCGCAATGGTTGGGGCCAGCGCGAAATGGGTGCGACCATCGAACTTTGTGCTCAAATATATGCTCGGTAAAGGGTACCGGGTGATCCCGATCAACCCAGGTTTTGCCGGCAAAGAAATGCTCGGCCAGATGACCTATGCCAGCCTTAACGAAATCCCGGGCACGGTCGACATGGTTGATGTATTCAGAGGGTCGGACGCAGCCGGACCAACCGTTGATGAGGTCATTGCCGTCGCCGAAGAAAAACAGATCAAGGTCATCTGGATGCAGCTTGGTGTTCGTAATGACGCCGCTGCCACGCGCGCCGAAGCCGCCGGGTTAACCGTAATTATGGACCGCTGCCCAAAGATTGAATATGGCCGCCTGTATGGGGAACTTGGATGGTGCGGCGTTAATTCAGGTATCATCACCGCCAAACGCCGGAGGATCAGGTAATGGCAGAACAGGATAAAAACGCCTATTCCTACGGTCCTGAAACCAAAGCCATCCATGCTGGCAGCCAACCAGACCCTATAACCGGCGCGCGTAATACACCGATTTATCAAACCACATCCTACGTATTTAATGATATCGACCACGCCGCCGATCTGTTTAACCTGCAAACCTTCGGTTTTATTTATTCGCGCCTGACAAACCCCACCGTATCAGTGCTGGAAGAACGCCTCGCCAGTCTGGAGAACGGCCGGGCCTGCGTTGCCGCGGCCTCCGGTCACGCGGCGCAGTTTCTGACTTTCTTCTCGCTGCTTGATCCGGGCGATCATTTTATCGCTTCAAAAAACCTGTACGGCGGATCAATCACCCAGTTCGGCGTCAGTTTTAAGCGGCTTGGCTGGAATTGTACATTTGTTGATATGACCACGCCGAACGACATCAAAGCCGCGCTAACACCAGAAACCAAAGCGATCTTTATTGAAGTCCTCGCCAACCCCGGCGGTATCGTCCTTGACCTTGAAGCGATCGTTGAAATTGCCAATGAAGCCCATATCCCACTGATTGTCGACAATACATTGGCAACGCCTTACCTGCTGCGCCCCATAGACTGGGGGGCTGACATCATTACACAATCGACAACCAAATTCCTTTCCGGTCACGGCACCTCTTTAGGCGGCGCGGTAATTGAATCGGGGAAATTTGACTGGGCGGCAAATGGCCGGTTCCCAACAATGACCGAACCCGACCCGGCCTATCATGGCCTGACGTTTTATGAGACCTTTGGTGATTTCGCCTTCACCATGAAAACCCGCGCGGTGGGCCTACGTGATTTTGGCCCCTGCCTGTCTCCGGCCAATGCATTTTATACCATCACTGGCATTGAAAGCCTGCCCGCTCGTATGGACCGCCACATTGCCAACACTCTAAAAGTATCGGCGTTTCTCGAAGGCCATTCGAAAGTGTCATGGGTGTCATACGCCGGACTTGACTCCAGTCCGTATAATGATTTGGCACGAAAGTATCTCCCAAAGGGAGCCGGCGCTGTTTTCACTTTTGGAGTCAAAGGTGGTTATGAAGCAGGCGTGATAGTTGTTGAAGGTGTCAACCTGTTCTCCCATCTTGCCAACATTGGTGACGCCCGCTCGTTGATCCTGCACCCCGCATCGACGACACACCGCCAACTTAACGACGAACAACGCAGCGCCGCTGGCGCAGGAGAAGATGTCATTCGGTTATCAATTGGTCTGGAAACGCCGGAAGATCTTATCCACGATCTGGATCAGGCCTTATCAAAAATATGATCAGTCAAGGAGGTTAAGGACGGTCTTGCCACAATATATAATGTTAGTCGGATTACCGGCGTCCGGAAAATCGACATGGATTCTCGATTATAAATCTAAACACCCCGATTTCGATTTCCAGGTCGTGTCGAGTGATGACATCATCGAAGAACGCGGCTTGCATGAAGGCCTAGACTATAACGCGTCGCACTCTAAACACATTGGTTTTGCGATCGCGGAAATGGATCGAAGATTTAAGCGATATGTGAAAGATGGCGCGAACATCATTCACGACCAAACCAATTTAACCGTGAAAACCAGAAAGATACATTTGGCCCTAATAAAGGGTTATTTGGCATCTGCCGTGGTCTTTACGCCGTCCCATAGGGAGTGGACTCGCCGGATTGAAAAACGAAAAAATGAATCCGGCAAAATTATACCAGATTTGGTTATTAACGATATGACCCGAAGGTTCGAATTTCCAAGGAAAAAGGAAGGGTTTGTTGAGATTACTCATATACAAACTTAAAGATCGATGCCGTATTATCGGCCATCCCCTTACGCCCTGAATTTCTGATCACCTGGGCTTGAATTAGATTGTCTTCACACCCTCGCCGTAATCCCGCCATCAACGGGGATTTCTGCGCCAGTAATATACCCCGCTTGATCAGAAAGAAGAAACAGGCAGGCATCGGCCATATCGCCTAAAGTGCCGAGCCGTCCCAGCGGGACAAAATCTGCAACCTGTTTTTGTGCGCCGTCATCTCCCTGCCAACGTTCCTGCATTGGGGACATCGTGGGCCCTGGAAGGATTACGTTGGAGCGAATACCATCCCCTGCAAACTGAATCGCCAGTGATTTCGCCAAACGAATAACCGCTGCCTTAGAGGCACCGTAGGCGTCCTGACTGGGCGCATCACCACCGGTTGCATCTATAGATGAAAAATGCACTATCGCACCTCCCTGTACTTTCATGTGCGGAATTGCAAACCGAGATGTCAGAGCGAAGGACTTAAGATTGATAGCCATTACTCGGTCCCACACGTCCATATCCATTTCTATCACTGACTTGTCCCGGTCAAGCCAAAGAACACCGGCCGTATTCACCAGATAGTCAAGGCCACCAAAGGTGTTTGACGTGACGTTGACAGCGGTCTCAACAAATGTCTCTTCCGACAAATCTCCTTTGAAATAGAGGTGGTCGCCGGGACCGGTTGATATGTCGCCTACTGGTTCCAGTTTCAAGTCAGCCATGCCAACACGGCAGCCGGCATCGATTAGAGCATTTGCGATTGCCAGCCCCATACCACCGCCAGCACCGGCAATGAACGCAGATTTGTTAGTGAACATTTCGGGTTTCCTCTAAATTTTTTTCACCTTTGCCAGCAATCGCCCCATAGCTTTGCCATCAGAAAACGTTCCGAACAGTTGTTTTGCATAGGACGCTCGAACGTCAGCTGTTGCCTCCGGGTTTGCAAGTGCCTCCGCAACGGCGTCGGACAGATACGCTGTATCCGAGACCTGAATACCCATATCGCGCCAGCGCCACTCAATACCGCTGGAATCATAGAATGGGTTATCTTTTTGCGTCTTATCCGGGTCAATCAAAACGATCGGGCGGTCAAGCGCGAGGTATTCAAAAATCACACTCGACGCGTCAGAAACTAAAACATCGGCAGCCTTCAGAAACGGGGCAACATCGAGTGCAGCATCCGTCACTAGCCATACATAATCCAATTTTGCTGCGATATTCTTCCATTCTTTGATGAGTCCAGGCCGCTGCTCACAAAGGCGCGGGTGCGGTTTAATAATGAGATTAATGTTCCTCTGATCACCTAACAACATCCCGACAGGGTCATCGACCAGTCTTAACGCCGACGTTAATCCAGGATTATGCGTTGGTGCATACAATACAGTCTTTCTGTCGAGCGCCGTGTCGAATGGTAGCGCCAAAGCTTCTGATTTGAACAAAGGGTCCATCGGCGGGTATCCGATAACCCAAACCCGTTCAGCAGGTATTCCTATTCGTTCAATTGCTTCGTCGCGCGCAAATTCCGAGGTGACACACAAATAATCACCCGGATCCTTAACCCGTGAATGGAAATTTTTGCCCGCCAGTCCAATACCAATATTAATGATCGTCGCGTTCGGCACTAGGCGGCGAAGGCTGGCGGCATGGGTATCACAGATGATGACAATTTCAGGATCAAATTCCATCAACTCCCGTCCGTCTCCTGTAATTAAAGGCCAGTGCGTAATAGAGAATCCGTCGAATAATGGCTTAAGCAAAGGGTATTGATATATTTGGTTCAGGTGAAATCCGACGCGTTTGGCAGTCGCTAACTGTTGGGTGATTTGTTGACCCTTATTTTCAATCTGTAGACTCTCCATCAACGCCTTGGCAAAAACATTGTCGGGTTCAATCTCAATCCCCTTTTGAATTGCGATTAGGGCCTGTTCACGTTGCCCAAGTGTTTTTAACGCTAAGGCCAGATGAGCGTATGCATCAACCCGATTATGATCAATTTTTAATACATGTTCCAAATGTTTGACCGCCTTGCTGGCTGATCCGGTTCTCCTGAAACCGGCACCAAGCAAATAGTGCGCTTCAACGTCACCTGGAACCATTTCAACGGTTTCTTCCAAAACCTTGACCGCAGCGTTTTCGTTCCCCATGAGAAAGAGTACTTTACCAAGGCTGCGCCTGGCTTCAATAAAACCGTCTTCTGCTTTGACCGCGCGGCGCAAAAAATCTTCGGCATGGTCATACGATTGTGACAACGCATGCAACTCTCCGTAGTGAAAGTTGGCTTCGGCATGGCTAGGGTCCGCATGCAGAGCTTTGGTAAAGTAGTCAGACGCAGCTTCTATCGCACCGCGTGAACGGGCGCGCGTACCAAGATCAACCAATGATTGAGCCGCTGTTTTCTCCGTTGGTTTGTTTGACGAAGCCGTCAATGCGGCAGCACCCGGGGGACGAAGATGAAGCAATCCGATTTTGGCCAACCAGCCTAGGGGGTGTTCACAATCAGGGGATTCCCAAATCGCTGGAAATGTGATTCAAGACTGGTTTTGGGAGATCAGACTTGAACAG
>WASW01025474.1_pt1 | contig 19895 bp, 17 predicted proteins | sample 5698521 | NCBI WGS metagenome assembly WASW01 (sample SAMN11175560, study PRJNA528189) | sponge metagenome | isolation source: marine sponge | host: Leucetta | place: Antarctica: Western Antarctic Peninsula, King George Island | collected 2013-01
TTGGCATGATACAAATTGTTACAATTTGTTACGTTCAAGAAATGACACCGGCTTTCAATGATGAGATATTGACGATCTTGATCATCGCGACACTGAACAAAATCCTTAAACTTACAAAGTCTTTATATTATTCACGTTGGTTTCTTCTGAACAAAGAATCAAAGCGTTGAAGTGATTTCGTTTAGTGCAGAACGTTTTGCTATGCCGGTTTGTCGGACCACACGGCAAATTCATTCCCGCTGGGTTCTGTAAAGTGAAAACGACGACCGCCTGGAAAATCGAAAATGGGTTTTATAATAGTGCCATGTCCTGCTTTTATTTTTGCTTGAGTGGCCTCAAGGTCATCACTGTAAAACACAATGAGGACCGCCCCATTATTGGTCAATGAGGCTAAATCTGCTTGATAGAAAGCGCCGTCTAACCCTTGATTTGAGAACGCTGAATAGTCTGGACCGAAATCTTCAAAAGACCAACCGAAGACATGGTGAAAAAAGTCCTTTGTCGCTTGAATATCTTTTGCTGGAAATTCAACATAGTTTATTTTTTCATGCTCGTTCATTGTGGATTCCTTTTTGAGGGTTAACGGCCAAGCTCATTTGACTTTGAAAGACTTTTTGTTTTTCAAAGTCAATGCCGATTGTTTATTCTGGCTCTAAATACTTTGGAGAGTATTCTGAAACACGTTTTTACAATGAAGCCAGCGAACTTTCAATGAATAAGTCAAGAGGCTCAATTGATGATTTCGTTTCCAAAAATTTTGCCTTAATTTTTTTTATTCACTGAATCTTTCAAAATTTTTGTGTTACAACATCAGAAAATTTCTGATGTTAAGCCAATTTCAAATAATCTCAAAATACCCGAACACTCCTACTCCCTCCTCAGTTTTCCATTCGTTGAGGGGGGCAATCTCATTCCTTGAAATTTCTTTCACTTATTGTCTCAGCAGAGGATAGTATATGCGATGGTTACGACTGTTTTTTAAGATGCTCCTGCCACTATTGGTGATTGGTGCCAGTGTGAGAGTCGCAGTCTGGTTCATGGACAACAAGCCGAAAGCGAAACGTTTCAAGCCCCCGATAACCAAACTAACGGTTGAAGCGATTCGTTTAAAATCTCAAGATTTTCACATCAATATCCGTTCTTACGGGATTGTCAGGCCGCGAACGGAAAGTAGCCTGATTCCACAGGTTTCCGGAGAAATTATTTTTGCTTCTCCAAAATTCCAGGAAGGCGGCTTTTTTGAGAAAGGCGATGTTTTGCTCGAAATCGATCCTCGTGATTACCAAGCCGCCGTCAAAATTGCGGATGCGAATTTGAGACAGATCAAGATGACGGCTTCAAAAACGACAATCTTGATGGAAAACACCCGTTTGGAACAGGCTAAACTTCGTTTAGAAAGAACGAAAATCAAGGCTCCTTTTGCCGGACGTATTCTCACGAAGGCCGTCGATGTCGGACAGTATGTCTCGCCGGGAAATCAATTGGCAAAAATCTATGCGATTGATTATGCTGAGATTCGGCTCCCTCTCAATAATCAGCAACTCGAATTCGTAGACATTCCTGAACAATATCGAAACGATACTAAGTTTCAAGAAGGCCCGAAAGTGATTATTCGCGCAAAAACCGGGCGGCGGCAATACCAATGGAGAGGAAAAATCGTCCGCACAGAAGGCACGATTGATAGCACGAGTCGCCAACTGTATGTGGTTGCTCAGGTCGATGATCCTTACAATCGCCGCAATGGAGAAATCCCTCCTTTAAAAATCGGGCAATTTGTTGAGGCAGAAATCGAAGGAAAACGATTGCAGAACACAATGGTGATCCCTCGTGGAGCGCTCTATCAAGGGAATGAAGTCATGGTTGTGGAAAAAGGGATGCTCCAGCGTAAACCCGTCGCGGTTTTTTGGAGTGATTCCGAAAAAGCCGTCATCAGCCAAGGTTTGAAAACAGGGGATGTCCTTGCTTTGACTTCGGTAGGCTCGCTCTCCAGTGGCACTCCAGTCTCCGCAATCATTGATGGGGTGCCAACAAGGAAAGAAAAAGGCGCGAGGAAAGGCAATCGGCAAGGTGGAAAAAAAGATTTCAAAAAAGATAAACTTAGTCAAAGAAAAATGGGTGCGCCCGGAGAAGAAAATTTTGTAAACAAAGATGATGAAAAATCGGAAAGATCTGTAAAAAACAGAAAAAAGCAACCTGCTCAAGCCAAACAGGGAGGATAACATGAATGGAATGATTGAATGGTTTGCGAAAAATCATGTGGCGGCCAATTTATTGATGGTGATGATTTTGGTGATCGGGCTTTACACGCTGACCTCCCGTGTCCCTTTGGAAGTTTTTCCTTCGGTTGAATTTGAAAGAGTGAATATTCGCACCAGTTTTCCCGGTGCAACTCCAGCAGAAGTCGAGGAAGGCGTGACCATTCGGATTGAGGAAGCTATCCAGGATTTAGAAGGCATCAAAGAACTCACTTCTCAATCTTCCGAAGGGAACTCACGGGTGACAGCAGAAGTCGAAAGCGGTTATGATACCCGGCGCTTGATGGAAGATATTAAAACAAGAGTGGATACGCTCAACACGCTTCCCGACGAAGTAAAAAAATCTGTGGTGAGTATCCCACAGAGGCGGCGAGAAGTGATCAGTGTTGTCCTGGCTGGTGATATTTCAGAACGTGAATTGCGTGAACTTGGAGAGCAAGTTCGAGATGATTTAATTGGTTTGCCTAATGTGACTCAAGCCGATTTAGAAGGGGCGCGTCCTTATGAAATTTCGATTGAAATCTCTGAAGTCACGCTCCGAGAATATGGACTGACCTTTGCCGATGTCTCCAACGCAATTCGTCGAGGGTCGTTGGATTTATCTGCGGGAAGCATCAAAACACAAGGCGGAGAAGTTTTAATTCGTACCAAAGGACAAGCCTATCAAAAGCAGGATTTTGAAAATATCGTGATCCTCACTCGCACGGATGGGGTTCGCCTCAGGTTGAAAGATATTGCGGTCATTGAAGATGGTTTTGAGGAAACCCCGATCTTGACAAAATTCAACAATCAATCGGCTGTCATGATCGAAGTTTATCGAGTTGGCAATCAGAATGCGATTGATGTCGCGGCCGCTGTCCGAGAATATATTGATCAGAAAAAAACTCAATTGCCGGAAACAATCACAATGACGTACTGGCGTGATCGCTCCAAAATTGTCAAAGCCCGTTTAAAAACATTGACCGATAGTGCGCTTCAAGGAGGCGTTTTAGTCCTTTTGTTGTTGACCCTGTTTTTACGCCCTGCCGTTGCTTTTTGGGTTTGTTTGGGAATCCCGATCAGCTTTTTAGGAGGCGCTCTGTTGATGCCTTATATTGGGGTGACGCTCAATATCCTGAGTTTATTCGCCTTTATTTTAGTGTTAGGGATTGTTGTGGATGACGCGATTGTGACAGGGGAGAATGTCTACACTCATCTCCAACGTCATGGTGATGCTTTAAAAGCGTCCATTGAAGGAACCAAGGAAGTTGCGGTCCCGGTGACTTTCGGTGTTTTAACAACCGTGGTGGCTTTTGCGCCTTTAATGTTCATAGAAGGACGACGAGGCGCGTTATTTGCCCAAATTCCTTTAATCGTGATCCCTGTGCTTTTATTTTCATTGGTCGAATCTAAACTGATCTTACCGGCTCACTTGAAACACCTCAAACCTCGCTCGGCACAACGGGGACTAAGTCGCTTGTTTGGTCGGATTCAAAACGCGATTGCCGATGGTTTTGAAACTTTTATCTTGCGTCTCTATCGCCCAACCCTCTCTTTTGCGCTCCGGCAACGTTACGTTACTTTGTCTGTATTCATTGGAGCCGTAATCATCATTGTCTCTGTTGTGATGAGTGGCTGGATGCGATTTTTATTTTTTCCGAGAGTGCAAAGTGAGGTCGCCAGAGCTGGTTTATTGATGCCCTCAGGAACCCCGGTTGAAGTGACAGCAAAGCATATTGACAAGATGACTCAAATGGCGCAACGGCTGCAAAAAAAATACGCGGATCCCGCCACTGGGGAAAGCGTCATTTTGAATATTCTGGCCTCAATTGGCTCGTCAGGTGGCTCCGGGGCAGGACGCTCCAATGTCGGCAGAGTTTGGTTTGAAATCAAGTCACCAGAACAACGCAAAACCGAGGTGACCAGTTCTCAACTTGTTCGCGAATGGCGCCGGATGATCGGCCCGATTCCGGGAGCCGATACCGTCAGTTTTCGAGCTGAGATTGGGCGGAGCAGTGATCCGATTGATATTAAATTTTCAGGAAATAGTTTTGAACAATTACAGGCAGTCGCCGATCAAGTGAAATTGCGCTTGCAAGGTTATTCAGCCGTGTTTGATATTTCGGATAGCCTCTCCGATGGGAAAGAAGAATTGCAACTCACGATCAAACCAGCCGCAGAGGTTTTAGGAGTCAGCCTTGCTAATTTAGCACAGCAAGTCCGACAGGGGTTTTTCGGTTTTGAAGTCCAACGGATTCAAAGAGGGCGGAACGATGTCGGCGTGGTGGTTCGGTATCCGGCCAAAGAACGGCAATCGTTGGATTATCTTTATAATATGATGATTCGCACTTCGACGGGAGCGATGGTTCCCTTTGCCGAAGTTGCTGACATTCAGCCCGGACGTAGCCCCGCGGCGATTCACCGAATCAATCGCAGACGCACCATCAGTGTGACTGCCGATATCAATAAAGAAACGGCCAACCTTGCCGCGATCAAAGAAGATACGGATCAACTGCTTGAAGAATTGTTAATCCTTTATCCTGATGTCCGTTATTCCTTTGAAGGCGAAGCCAGAGAACGGCGTGATTCTTTCAAGACGCTTTGGTGGGGATTGGGGTTTGTTCTGTTTGTCATTTACGGATTGCTGGCGATTCCTTTTCGCTCTTACCTCCAACCGTTGATTGTGATGACGGCCATGCCCTTTGGGGTTGCTGGAGCGATTCTTGGGCATATGATCATGGGCATGGATTTGACGATCATGAGTTTAATGGGGATGCTCGCTCTCGCGGGAGTGGTGGTCAATGATAGTTTAGTTTTGGTGGATTATATGAATCGGCGCCGTCGAGAAGGGATGTCTCTCATTGAAGCGGTACAAACAGCCGGTGTCGCGCGTTTCCGTCCAGTGATGCTCACGTCTCTCACGACTTTCGCAGGGCTGATGCCTCTCATTTTTGAAAAAAGCACCCAAGCTCAATTTCTGATCCCGATGGCGGTTTCTTTAGGGTTTGGGGTCCTCTTCGCAACGTTAGCAACTTTGATTGTGATCCCGATCAATTATCTGATTTTAGAAGATGTCACTCAGCTTTATCGATCTCCTCAACCGAGTAATATTCCTGCTCCTAAACTCGAAATCCAAGCTGAACCGCCTGACCCAGCCTGATAAAAATTTGATGCTATCATAGAAAAATTTTGCTCTGGCGTGATTCCTTTTTAGATATTCGCTCATTTTAAAAGGGTTGCAATACGACAAAATTAATCGCTTTGCCTTCCTCTGAAAAGCCGACATCCAGTCGGAGAACCAGGCTACTTAAAATGGCACGCACCCCGACTCCCCAATCGGTTTTTAAGTTGCTATAGAGACTTTTATCATTGAATTCAGAAACTTGCCCCCACTCTTTAAAGAGAGCAAATTGTAACCCTTCAAAACTATCATTAGAAAGAATGAATTCCTCATCATTCGAGCCAAAATCATCAATCATGGTGAAACGGTATTCAAGGGCATAATAATAAGTATTGCTATCGACAAATCGTCTATTGGGGTAACCTCGCATCCGAACAGGCCCGCCAAGATCATTCCCTTCTCTTCGGTTGAAAGGAATGTCTTTATTCAAATTATTGGCAAGCGAGAGATAAAAATTGTAAGCAATCGTATGGTTTTGTGTATCCGAAGAATAAAGAGGAATGAAAACACTGTACTCTTGTGAGTTTATTTCAAATTTTTCGTCACTGTCATTTTTAGTAAAAAAGTTTCCGCTTGGCGCTCTTGTACTTTTGATCCAGATCGCTCGGACCCCCAGCCTGGAATCATAGCGATCGTCAGTTAAATCCAATTCCAACTTCATCCGATTCCCCGCATAATGTGTTTCTTCCCCTGTTTCTCCGACATTGGCTCTTCGGATAGAATCTTTTGAGTCATAGGCTTCTAAACCAAATTTTAAGCGATCATAAAATACCCGTGCCTGCACCTGGACTCCATTTTTCAGGAGGATTCCATTGACCTGATTGGGGGTTGAACTGGAGTCCGAACCGACCTCATAAGAATCCAACTCTTTCAATTTAATATCAATTACTCCACCTGACAGTGTTAAACTAAGGATACTCTCTTTATCACCAAGGAGAAAAATATCATCAACCGCATAGGCTCGAATCCGAAAATTGCCATTCTGAAACGTAAAGCCGGCCACATTCGTTCCGACATCAAACAGATTGGCAATTCCGACAACCCCTCCAAATAAATTACCAATTCCTGTAATATGTAAATACCACGGTAAGATATAATAGGTGTTCGGGATAGGCGCTTTTTGAGGGCGACGACGGGCCAGTATTCCTTCTTGAGCTGTTAAGAAAGAAATCTCAGAAAAAAAGAAAATGAGGATCAATAGGATTATTATTGGTTTCATTTTATGGACCTCTAACTCCAATGACATTATCGAATGGATCTTTCAGTTGAGCCATCTTTTGTTGTTGTTCAATCGGGATTGGCCCTCGATATATTTTTGCGCCAAGTGAAAGAGCACTTTTTACAAATTTTTCAAATGAGTCTACTTCCCAATAGCAAATTTGACCGTTTACACCAGGTTGACTTTTTTCATCTTCTTTTAAAAATTCAATCGTAGTTCCATTGACATCAAGATACCAAAAATTGAATTCATCAAGATAGTTAGGTTCTACGCCAAAAAGCTGACTATACCAGTTCAATGCTTCTTTGGGATTACGGACCACATACATGACTCCATTCATTTTCGGTTTCATACGATTGCTTTGGTTTTAAAATTCAGCCATTTTTGTCACTGTAACATTCTGAACATTTATTTCAACTGAAGAAATAGACAACAAGGCCAGCATTTCTAACCACCACTCAGCCATGTATCGAAAAAAGCCATGACACAGAATAAGCACCATCTCGAATACGAAGTCACCACCGCATCTGGTTCCACTAACGACCCATTGTTTTCAAAAGTTTATCCGCTCTGGCTAGAGGCTTGTCGCACTCATGAGTCTGCCCTGAGAATCTCTATTTTCCACCAATGAGGCTCTATTATTTTAAATGATAGGCGTTGTCATTTGATGATAAATCATATAATCCTTTTCCTCCTATGAAATCACTTTTGAATTATCCGGTCTCGCTGACCCTTTTCCTGCTTGCGGGAATCTCGATTGGCTGGTTCGGTCTGAGGAAATAATTTATTTTAGAAAACTATTATTTTAAAGGGAAAAATTATGAAATTTTTTCTGACGGTTTGGTGTCTTTTTTTATTTTCACAGCTTGCGGTTGCGGCCCCTTTCAGGGTCATTATGGGAATGAAACTGGAAACGTTGAAAGTGCTAGAAGATAAAGGTGGTGGTGTTTATCGGATTACTGTTCCAAAAGGTCATAGCCTTTTTGATGATTATCGGATTTATGCAGGAAAGAAAGAAGGTGTTTGTCGGATTAGCGCTTGGAGTAAAGCTATTGATACAAGTGGATATGGTCGCGAATTATTGAGAGACTTTAATAAAATGGAGAGCGCTTTAAACAAGGTTTATGGTAAAAATATACGTGCTGATTATCTAAACCACGGGAGTATTTGGGAGGAGCCAATAGATTGGATGGACGGACTATTAACAAAAGAAAGAACCTTAGTTGTAACCTGGAACGAAGAAGCAGGGAGTGAATTAAAAAATAATATACAATTTATATCACTAAGGGCATATGCTGTGAGCAATGATCTAGGTCTTATTCGGCTACAATATGACTTTAGTAATCTCAAAAAATGCCGCGAAGAAATCAATAAAGGAGAGGATCAGTTACTTTAAAAAAGTATCATCTTGATGGCTGATCTCCCTGATACGGTCTCCCCATGATTTTTTTATCTTTTTAGGAAAACATCAATGAAATCACGCAAAATCGCCCCTCAAATAAGCGTTTATTCGTCCTTTTTTATCTATGCCTTGGTGCTCGGTGGGATTTATCCGCGCCTCGGTGATTTGCAAATTCAAATGGGGATTAGTGAAACCGTGTTGGGAATTGCGTTGCTAGGTGCGGCGCTGGGTGCTCAAATTTCCTTGATGTTTGCCAGCCCATTGGTTGAAAAATTGGGGCATCGGCTGGTGATCATTTTCGGAATCCCGATGATTGGCTTCGCCGAATTCGCCGCAAGTCAGGTGCGCTCCCCAGTCCTGTTTTTCTGCTATTTAATTTTAGCCGGTTTGGCGATTGGCGCTTTAGAAATCGTGATCAATCTGGAGGCGGATCGTACCGAATTGATCATTGGGAAGCGGATTATGAATCGCTCTCATGGGTTTTGGAGTTTCGGCTTTTTCGGAGCGGGGATGCTTGGCGCGGGAGCCAGCGAACTCAATATTATTCCGAGCCATCAATTGTTAGGCCAAACCATTCTTGGCAGTCTCGCCGCCTTGTTGATATTCTGGAATTGGTCTCCGTCCCCGGCGCGCTTGATCAATGAGAATCCCAGTCCAAAATTTGTTCGTCCAACCATGGGCATTCTGACGCTTGTTGTTTTCACATTGTCTGGCATGTTTTTAGAAAGCGCCGGGATCGATTGGTCTGTCATTTTCATGCGAGATGTTTTTGAGGTGTCCCCTTTTCTGAATGGACTTGCCTTTGCGTTTGGTGCTTTAATGCAAGCCACCGCGCGGTTTTTCGCAGATGGCTTTGTGGATCGGTTTGGCCCCGTCAAAGTGGCACGATTGTCTCTTTTAATTCTTGGCGTGGGAGCGATTTTAGTCACTTTTTCGAATCACCCAGCACTGGCCTTAGTGGGGTTTGGTCTGATGGGAGCGGGCACAGGTTGTATTTTTCCGTTGGCAATGTCTGCCGCCGCTCAACGCACGGATCGACCCGCCGCGAGCAATGTCGCTTCATTGGCTCAGTTTTCATTCATGGTCTTTCTCGCGGCTCCGCCAATCTTAGGTTATATTGCCGAGCATTTTGGCATCCGTGTGTCTTTTGGCGTGGGAATTCCCTTGGTCATTTTAAGCTGGTTTACCACGTCTCAATTGTCTCCAAAACAGAATAAAACAGACGCTTAGAGTGTCTAGGAGCCGGGCTATTTCGTGATAGGCTCGAGCCGTTGCAACGATTCCGCTTCTGCCTGAATCTGCTCCCAATCCCACAATTGAGGAATGAATTCTACATTTGACCACATCTGCGCTTGGTCGGCGTAGTGTGGACTGCCAGGATGCCCCGATGCTCCCAGTGGCACAATCCAACGGGAATTGCCCCAGTCTGACGGATCGTGAATATAACGATTGACGGAGATACCGCCGACGATGAACTCGTTTTGGAGGCCATAGCTTCCGGCCAGAGGAGTATCCCCATCGCCATGAATTGGGATTGAAGGCGGATCTAACTTGTTTGCAAAATTCGGAAAAACTGCGGATAATGGGTGCTTGGGGCGAGTTTGGTGGAGCCGCCCCCAGTGCCATTGAGACATATCTTCCCCCAGCTTCTCTTTGAGTTGGACAACGGCCTGATGGAGTGCCGCTGAAAATAACCCCTCTGGACGGGCTGGAAACATCGAATGATCCTCTTGCTCGATGGCCAAGGTCATTTGCAGTGCCATTTGTCGGATTAAGGCATTACTGCCGACGGTCTCCGCTAAGACGGCTCCGGCGGCATCGCTCAACGTCTCCTCAATCAACCACCGGATGAGGATCGCTTTGGACTTAGCGTAGAGGGTTGGCGGCACGAGAGTCCGATCCATCCTGTAATCCCACTCTCGCAGTAGCGCAATCGCTTTTTCTGAATCCGCATCCAGTGGGGTCGCTGTTATGAGCCTGTCAGTCAAGATACGGGCTGGAATCGAGATGCGGTCCGCGAGCAAGCGAGCCATGTGATCCACCGTTGCCATTCCTGGTTCGAGTTCGAGAATGCCGGTTTGAATGCGCTTCGCCCGAAATTCTGGAGCGAAATAAAGCCCGACATAATAAGGATAGTCGTGGCTGGCGACTCGTTGGTTGCATGTCACCGCATAGCCGACCTTCGGATTGATGGCATTGGGGAGATCCTTCTGAGGAATGTAGCCGTTCCATTCATACTCCCCTGTCCAGCCCGGCACCGCCCGCCAACCGTTCGATTCAGGTCGAATCGGGATTTTGCCCTCATGCAGATAACCGAAATTTCCCTGGACATCAGCGACTGCGTAATTATTCACGCGGTCTGTCCAATTTCGGAAAGCCACATGCAACTCATCCACCGACTGGGATCGCATCGCATCGCGGGCCGAATCGACCCAAAGTGAGCTGTCAAGCAACCCTGGATCACTGATGGTCACGGCCAGACCTTCTTGTGGCTCCCCGGCGATGACGGGCCCGTGATGGGTAATTGTCACCTTTATTTCTACGGGAGCGGCATCACGCACTTTGATGGTTTCATTGAGCACCTCGGCGGGGAGCCATTGATCCTTGAAGAGGTATTCAGATCCATTCGGATTTTCACGAAAACGTTCGATGAAGAGGTCTTGCGTATCAGCCGTCCCGTAGGTCATGCCCCAGGCCACATAGTCATTGTGGCAAAAGTGTAAAATACCGGGCATGCCTGGAACGGAATTGCCGATTATGTTAAAATCAGGGCACGATAAGTGGGCTTGATAGTAAACATTTGGTGTGTCCAAGGCGCGATGCGAATCGCCAGCGACCAGCGGCAAACCGGATTTTGTCAGTTTTCCAGAGATGGCGCAGGCATTGGAACCAAAATCTGCCTCGTCGGGGCCAAGGGAGTTCTTTTCTCCGATCCATAATTCTGCCACCGCTTTTTGGAGTTCTTCCAATCCATCCAGGGGTTGCCCCTCATAAATCGCCCCAGGCGGTACCGTGACAAGGTGCCCCGCCGGGTACCCTTTAATCAGAGCGGCAACCTTTTCGGCACCAATCTCCCTCGTCAGGTTTGTCTGAAATAGTTTGGGCTCGAAGGTTCCCAACAGGGTATTCCGAAACTTGTAAACTGCGAGACAGTGCCAATTTTCCCAACATTCGGGCGTTTGGTTGAGGATTTTATATTCGATTGGGAGGGTCTGAGTGGTATCAAGGAAAGCATTGACTCCGGCGGTGTAAGCATTGATCATTGCCTGCGCCTCAAAGCTGGCGGCTTCATAATCCAGTTTCGCGGTACGCCCCATACCCGCCGCCCTCAGCAGGCGATCCCGTGCCAGTCCGCTTGAGCCGACAAATTCGGACCAGCGGCCTAGGGCTTGATGCCGATCCGCGTCCATGTGCCAGAGTCGATCTTGGGCAGTGGCAAACCCCTGAGCAAAAAAGAGATCATTTTCATTCTCAGCCTTAATGTGTGGAATGCCCCACTGATCTCTGTATAACTCAACGGGTTTCTCCAGCCCTTGAAAGGCCAACGAGGTGCTCACATCCGGCAAAGCGGCTTTGAGATCTTCTGTGGTGATTTGGGTTGGCATCATTGGACTCCATCTCAAGAGAAAAATTATTCTTTACCAGTGGGAGAAACTTGCTCCGTATGAAAAGCAATCAATTATCAATGATAACTATTTCAGCAATTTTTTTGGATTTCATTACCCATCATTTAACTTCCATTTGGCGTCTCGTTTTAGGGTCAATACCATTTGTTATAGCCCATTCTGCAAAATTTTCATTGGAACGTTTCCATTCTTTGGATTCCCATTTTTCGGTACAAAAATCTTCATTAGTATAATATTCGGCTAGCCCACCACATGGATTATGAACATACCAAAAATAGGCAGAGGAGACGGGGTGACGGCCTGGTCCAATCTGAGTTTTCCAACCTTGGCTATTGATATGGGTACCTCCTCCAAAAACTTCCTCAATATCATGAACAGTATATGCGACGTGATTGAGACCTCTTTTGTGATCTGGAGTTTGAAGTAAAAAAAGATCGTGATGCCCTCCGACTTCCCTGCATCGCATAAAATAACCAGTTCCAGGATAACAATCGCTAACTAAAAACCCGAGTTTCTTGTAAAATGCAACCGTTTCTATAACATCGGTGGCAAAAAAAACAACATGTCCTATTTTGAGAGGTTCTGCTTTGTTATAAACTCGACTACGCTGATCGATACGACTGGTATGCCCTTCAACATTGACAGGTAGGCCTTTGCTGGTAATGGGTTTACGTTCGTTGACCCTAAAGGTCAACCTCATTCCGTTAGGATCAGTAACTGAAGGGCCTTCCAATTCTTCTTTAAAACTTTCATCTGTTAATAGAGTTTTACGCAGATTGGTTAAGTCATCGTCATTTTTAACTCCCCAAATGACCCGCCGAAGAGTTGAACCGCTTTCGAATGCTTCAGGTAAGCCAGATTGGTCTGTTGGAACAACAATAACCTCACCCCCATCTTTAGTTTCAAAAATGAACTTATCATTAGCACTGGAAACCAGAGACAACCCCCAATCTAAACAGAACTGCTTACATTGATTCATGTCTTCAACCCCGTAAACAATGGATTCAATTCCAGTGAAAGAAAAATTGTTTACATTCATTTTAATACTCCTTCATCAATACTTGCATAATATTTTAGGTATTTTTCCTCAAATCCTGATGAACCCATTTTGATTTTTAAGAGCCCTCAACACGCTCATTGCGGTCAATGCCGATGACTTGGGATTACCGTGAAGTGAATTTCCTGCAATTTGAAATGAAAATTGTCCAAATTCTCCTTCTACTTCGATTTCATGAATATTTTTTGTAACATGCGGATCTGCAATCAAGGTCACTGATGTACCTTCCATCCCCACTCCTGCGAGTGCTATGGTTGCTGCTACATTGGCATTTTTAGGATAGTGTTTAGCAGCGTCTCGGGCGTTACCTTCAAAATGAATGACGGCTTCTGTAATTAGTTTTAGATTACAAACTTTTTCTGCCGGAGTATTTGTCCAACTAAGAGGTGGTTTTCTACATTTGTATTTCACTGAAAATAATCCACCTTCATGAGCTGCCGCTAAGGCATCAATTGCTCCTATGGCTCCTGAAATAATATCAAGATGGGTTCCTCCTTCAATTGCAGCTTGTTTTAAAGAGGAAATAAGTAGATCGTCAGAAAGAGCTCCAATAGAAACCACGCCTAAAGGAATTCCTCTCTTGAGAATTGATGAACCATGAGCTAAAAGCCCTTGATGGCCTGCACATTCAACAGCGTAATCAGGTTTACCATGCAGTTGTTTTATATCTGAAATAACCTGAACACTGGAATCCAGTTGATCACGGATTGTTTGTTCTTTTCCGGAGCGAACAAGAACCCACCCTAACCGAATATTTGAGGTTTTTATCAGATTTTGACTGACCCAGCCACCGATGGAGCCATGTCCAATCATCAGTAAATTGAGAGCCATATCTTAGTCTTTCTCTCGAATGGGCGGTCCAGCAAAAGTTGTTTTAAAATCCCCTATTGCCTCCATATTGATCTCGATCAATGATGGGCCTTTTTCATTGAAAGCATGCCGTATTTCATTTTCAGCATCATCAAGTGAGTTCAAACAGCGATAGGAAACTCCCATTGATTTGCAAATTTCGCTAAAGTTAGGCGTGAGGATATCAACATAATAGTTTCGCTTACCATAATGCACATCTTGAATATTTTTGATCACACCATACCCCTTACTGTTCATCAGTATCAGAACAAAATCAGCTTGTTCTTGAACAGCAGTAGCCAATTCCCCCAGATTTAATTGGAAACCTCCATCTCCACAAAGAACTAAAGTTTTTCTTGTTTCTGCAGCTAAAGCGGCACCCACTCCCATAGCCAACCCTTGTCCAATTCCTCCACCTAAAGCATGGACACCCGCTCTGGAGTCATTGAGGTTCAAACAGCGATTCCCCCAGATACTGTTTAAAATAGTGACATCTCTAACCCAGATAAAATCATCTTCGACAGCCGCTTGAATCGCTTCCACTAAAGTTTTATAAGGACCTAGATTATCTTCCAGAACAGCAATTGCTGAAGCTTTAGCTTTTTTCAAATCCTCTATCAAACTCGGATCGATGCTCATTTTCCCCTCAATTTGATCAGCTAAAGCGTTGAGTGTTTTTTCACTATCCCCACAAATAAATTGGTCAATAGAATACATACGATCCTGAGCTGTTTCATCTGCATCAATCTGGAATAAGGGTTGAGGTAACTTTAGAGTATATTTTAATGTTTCATTTCCACGAAGACGAGAACCAACAACAATGATTGCATCACATGTTCCATAAAAAGTTTCAATTGGTTTGTGCATATTAAACGCACCGAGATTGGAAGGGTGCGTTTCATTGACAATCCCACGCCCCTGAGTACTAGTCACAATCCCAAATCCCATTTCGACAAAACGGTCAATGGCTTTACCAGCATGACGGGCACCACCCCCTAACCAAAGTAACGGTCGTTTAGCGTGTGTTATTCGGTCAGCTAACATCTTAACTTCAGGCGCTTCAGGAGCAGAATGTTCAATCACAACAGGCTCAAATCGGTCAGGGATATTGGCTGAAGCAGCTTGAACATCAATCGGAATTTCAAGACTGACAGGGCCAGTTGGAGCAGAAAGAGAGGTTTTAAGTGCTTTTTCAAGAATGGGCAATGCTTCCTCAGGTGAAGGAATGCGATAGGCTGCTTTCGAAACTGATTTTAACATACCCAATTGATTCTTCGCTTCATGAATGTAAGCCAGATTACGATCAAGATAAGGAGTTTCAATTTGTCCTGTGAAATGAAGCAATGGAGTGCCTGCTGTTTGTGCTTCAATTAAAGCTCCTGCAGCATTTCCTGCTGCGGTTCCTGTACTGGTGAAAGCAACGGCAGGAAAACCCTTGATGCGGCTGGCAGCATCTGCCATATTAACGGCACCCGCTTCTCCACGTGACGAAATATAGCGGATTTTATTTCTTCGGCCAATCGCATCTAAAATTGGCATGTTGTGTATGGATATCACCCCAAAAGCTAATTCGACACCTACCGATTCAAGAAAAGCGGATACGAGTTCACCGACTGTGTTTATATTAGCTGACATGACGAGCTAGCCCTCCTGAAATATCAATACTGGTTCCGGTTGTATAAGACGAAGCAGGAGATGCTAAAAAAACAATTGCCTTTGCTGGTTCATCTGGTTGTCCAAGTCGCCCTAAAGGAATTCTTTTCCGCTCTGCTAGTTCAGTTGTCCATTGTTCATAAGTTTGATTCGAATTTTCCTGCTCATAGCGTCGTCTCCATTGGTCAGAATCCACTAACCCTAATAAGATTGAATTAACCCTGATGTGTTTCGGGGCAAATTCGATTGCCAATGAATGGACTAAATTGAGTAAACCAGCTCGTGCTGCTGAAGTGGCCACCATATGAGGTTCTGGTTGCAAAGCCAGCATAGAATTAACACAGACAATTGAAGCTGTCTTTGACTTTTCAAGAAGAGGTAAAAATGCTCTGGTCGGTTTAATCACTCCAAAGAATTTGAGATCTAACTCTTGCCTCCAAGCCATGTCATCGGTATCGGCAAAGGTTGAGACTCTCCCTTGACCGGCATTATTGATGAGCATATCCACCCTACCCCATTCTTTTGTCACTGCTTCAGTAAACGCTTCGACCTCATCCGAGTTGAGAACATCACAGGTTCGTGCAAAAAAATTTCCTGAGCCTGAGATGGCATTTAATTCAGATTCGGCTTCACGAAGTCGTTTTTCGTCACGACCACAAATAGCAACATTAGCTCCACAGTTTCTTAATAATTTTGCAGTCGCTTTACCGATGCCAGAAGACCCTCCTGTGACAATGGCAGTTTGTTCTGATAAATCAATGAACATCTTGAATCGTTTTAAATTTACTGGTTAATCGCATCTGATTGACGATAGTTTAATGCTAACGATAACTGTTTTGCTGCAAGCACAACGGCTTGAATGATATCCTCTTGCTCGACCGATTCTATTTTATTTCTGGTGATCGTGACATTTAATGCTCCAGTGATCATCCCACTGGGACCTCGAACAGGAGCAGAAACGGACGAAATGCCGCTTTCAAAGAATGAGTTGCTGACTGCATACCCCCGTTTCCGATCCTGAGCTAAAATATCCAGAAGTTCAGTGAAAACCTTTGGCGTTTGCTTAGTATAACTTGGTAGAGTTTCATGTGGAAATAAATACTGAAGTTCATTCTCATTCAGTTCCATAATGAGCATTCTACCGAGCACAGTAGCATGGGTTGGCAATCGGGTTCCTACTTGTAAACTACTTGAAAATGCGGATTGCCCTTGAGATTTGTAGATCACAACAGCGTCACTTTTATCTCTAATGACCAGATGGCTTGACAGACCGGTATTATTGGACAATTTGTCCAGAACAAGACGGCCTAATTCTGAAATATCCAAAGAAGCAACATATTCATATCCGAGTGAAAGGACTCCGATTCCTAAACGGAATGCTTGACTGTGTTCGACTTTTTCCAAAAGCCCCAAATGTTCAAGAGTTTGGGCAATTCTAAAAACGGTTGTTCTAGGAATTTTCAGAGCTTGAGCCATTTCCGGTCCAGTGATAACCTTTCTCGTATTGGTAAAAAGTTTGAGAATATTAATTCCCCTTACTAATCCAGGAACAAAATATTTTTCCATATGAACTTCATTCTTATTTTCCATCAGCCCTCTCTATGAAAGACATCAGGTATTGATTAAAAAATTTAGAATTTTCTATGTAGCTGGTGTGTCCAGCTAAAGGTATTTCTTGTCCTTGAGTTTTTGCTGCGGCTGCCACTTTTCTACAATCATCTGGTAATGTGATCCTATCTTCAGCTCCCCAAATCACTTCAATTGGGAGTTCAAGTTGTTTGATATCGGATAGCAAGGTTCCTTGAGAAAGTAATTTTACAGCCTGTTTGTGCCCAGCAGGATTTAGCTTTGCCATATTCCAAAATACTAATGCTTTTGATTCAATCGTTGCAGCGCTGGTTAATAAATTTGAGGATCGTTGATTTGCCAAACCTATTGGTCCCAGAGTCTCCATCATATTCAACCGTTGATTCAATTTTTTGTCCCGTTCATCCGGTGTGGCTTCGCCATACCCTATCGCAGGATCAACAAGCAGTAACTTCAAGACTCTTTCCTGAAAATGAACCGCAAATGAAGCACCAATTAATGCCCCCAAACTATGCCCCACTAAATAAACTTGTTTTAGATGCAAACCATTTAAAAATATAGCCAGTGCTTTCGCATAATCTTTGGCCTTGGGTGAATCCATTGTTAGTGGGGCACTACCCCCATAACCAGGAGCATCCCAAGCAATCACCCTGGCTTGATCCGACAGTGCAGAAAATTGATATAACCAGGAAGCAGAGCCAGATCCAATACCGTGCAGAAAAACAATCGAAAGGGAGTTTTTTTTATTTTTACCCGCTTCACGATAGGTGAACCGGGCACCGTTTTCTTCCAAATGCTGTTCAGGCCATTGAGCAATCAGTGTTTGTACCAATTCAGTTTTCAAATCGGATCTTCTTATTTTTTGTCACGCTTGATTTTAGATAATGGATGATCCTCTGGGTATGTCGGAATTTGTGGTTGCTTTGCACCAAGCATCACGCACATGAGTGCTTCTTCTTCACCTTCATTGAGAAGACCTCGATAAACCCCAGGTGGAACAGAAATAAGATCACGTTCATTCAAATAAGTTTCTGTCTTTTCACTATTATATTCCATGAACAATTTGATGCGGCCTCGTAACATGAAAAAAACTTCTTCAACGTCATGATGGACATGCACAGGGCCTTCGCATTTTGAAGGTAAAACCATGGTTGAAAAAGTAAAATGTTCATTAGGAACCGTATTCACATCTTGACTAACACCGGCTCCTCCTGTGCCAAGGTAACGCATTTGAGCACGTCGGTATTTCGGATCATAATCAGCTTGAAATTTGAGAGCATCCCAATCGTATGTCCTCCCTTCAAATCGTGCAATTCTGGATTCCATCCATTCGTTCAAATTGCTCCCTTTTGGTTGATCCCAGGAATAACTTTTTTCTGTTTGCTCAGTACTCATAACAATGACCTCCTTGATGTTTTATTATTTTATTAAATGATGTTGAACCGAAACAAAAAATTTGGTGATATTATTTTTTAGTTAAAGACAAATCCACCATTAACAGGAAAAATTTGTCCTGTTACAAAATTGGCACCTTCTGATAACAGAAAAAGAACCGTACCCGTCGTATCTTCTGGTACTTGTTCTCTTGAAATAGCACGCCCTGATACATATTGATGATGCCTTTCCTTCGGTACATATTCAGTTGCTTCGACAAGAGTTAAACCAGGAGCAACTGCATTTACAGCGATACCAAACTCTCCCATTTCTCTTGCCATGGAACGAGTCATAGCGATGACCGCTCCTTTTGATGCAACATAAGGCAACAATTGGGGTGCTCCCCAAAGAGCGGTATCCGAAGCAATATTAACCAATTTTCCATTCCCTGTTTTTTTGAGATACGGAAAACAAGCTCGACTCATCAGCCAGGTTCCTCGTACATTGACAGTCATGACTTGATCCCACGTATCAATCTCAACCTCATCCAATGATTTACCTCCAATACCAGTGGCAATCGCACCATTATTAATCAGCCCATCTATTCCCCCAAGAATCTGAACAGTTTTAGCGACACATTGTTCGATGGCTTTAGGATTAGCTAAATTGAGCGATACGAAAGTGACACTGCCGAATTCTGATAGTTTTTGAGCAGTCTCTTGCCCTCGTTCTTCCAAAATATCGGCAATCACAACTTTCGCTCCTGCAAGAAGAGCCTGCTTCGCAAAGGCTTCGCCTAACCCACGGGCTGCGCCGGTTATGATCAATTTTTTACCCTGCAAATTGATGGATCCTGTTTGCGTTGAAGTCATTGGTTTGCCTTATTGTGATTCTTGTGTCATCAATTCTTTAACTTGCTCCTTTGCTTTTTTCTCCATCATCCGGCGTACACGAGAGAGCCCCACATCATGTTGATAAAGAAATTCATGTTCACGAGCATCATCTGCCATTTGTTCAAGTAGAGTTCGATCTTGTTCAAGGACATGCCAGTGCAATTCTTCAAGACGGGTTTTATAGAGGAATCGCCAAACATCTTTTTTCCAGCCTTGAATTTTTCGAGTCCGCCAAAAGAACACCATACAATGTTTTTCATCTAATGGAGTTGCAAATCCAACAATGCCGAAACTTCCGCCAGGACCGTATTTTTTCTGGTAAGGTATTGCCAGCCTCAACCATATTCCTCCTGTGTCACCCATCTCAACCCAGTCAAAATTAACTCCGGCTTGACCCACTTTTTCAAAGAAGAGTCCTGTTTCCGTTTTGCGTATCTTCATTTCAGTCGATTTGTCCCCGAAAGCCATTGAATGAGATTCAGCATGAAGATAAGCACCATGCATCGGATCCATAACATTATCAATGGCATAGCGGTAATTGACTTTCCACGCCGCAGTACAAAGAAAGCTGGAATATTCATCAGAACTCAATTCTTTAGGTAAATCCAAAAGACATGGTTCTGAATGCAACTCATCTCCAAAAAAGAGGAAAATGGCACCTTGTTTTTCCTGTGCTGGATAGCTTTTGATACAAGTTTTCCCCACCAAAGGACAATTGGTTTGAGCCGGAACTTTGGTAACACTCCCACTATCATTAATTTCAATACCATGATACCAACAGGCGATATTTTCACCTAAATTCCAACCCAGTGATAAGCGG
>WASW01071213.1_pt1 | contig 19843 bp, 11 predicted proteins | sample 5698521 | NCBI WGS metagenome assembly WASW01 (sample SAMN11175560, study PRJNA528189) | sponge metagenome | isolation source: marine sponge | host: Leucetta | place: Antarctica: Western Antarctic Peninsula, King George Island | collected 2013-01
ACTGGCAATCCAGAATAAATAAAACGAACCGCATATTGCAAAATAACCCACAAACGAAATGGAATATTATTGAATCTGGATCGCCGCGCCGCTTTGCGGCTCGCGATGACGCACGGAGAAGTTGCGTTGGTTTTGCTGTTGCTGGTGTCGCCGCTTTGCGGCTTGCGATGGTGTGCGGAGAAGTTACGTTGGTTTTGCTGTTGCTGGTGTCGCCTCCGGCGACTCGCGATGACGCGCAGAGAAGTTATAGAGGGTGAAAACTATAAAGTCATTCTCGCTCTTTTATATCATCTTAATGGGTGTTATGCTTACCGAGTAGACCATGAAGGTCAGTCTCTTGTTTTTGCAACTGATTGCGAGCATTATGAAGACAAGCCAAATAAAAACCTGATTGAACTTTGCCGTGGTGCGGATATGCTGGTTTACGATTCCCAGTATACAGATATACGATGGTTTGAATGGGGAGTTCCCCAGCAAGGGTTGGGATGCCATGCGGGAAGGCATAAAAGTGGCCGAAGCCGCGAATGTAGAAAAGTTTGTTTTGTTTCACATGACCGGACACATAATGATGAATTTATTCAAAAGATTGAAGCAGAAGCCCACCAACTTCCCCCCCCCCCAAAGCATAGCTACTTATGAAGTTTTACAGATCGAATTATCAGAAAAAATCTGCCCAAGTCCTTGTTCGATTGACTTCTTGATTTCGTGGTTGTTGATTCTTCTCCTGTTTTCTGCTTGTGGAGGTCCTAAGCCCCATGTCGCAGATAATCCGACAAGCCAGAGATTTCGGAATGCCACACGCCTTTTTCCAGTTGAAAAACTTTCTGTTGCCCACGCCAGTTTTCTAAGAGCCAATCAAGACAACTTGTCCGACCTTGCGGTATTAAGCAAAACTAAATCCGAACTCTATATTCTCATCAATCAAGGTAAGAAGGGATTTTTGAAAAAGCAGGCTGGCAAGTGGTTCCAGAAGAATAAAGAAGAAATAAACTTTTTTGCCACCGCAGATTTAAACAGGGATAGGGGAGACGATCTGGTTTTAATTCTCGGCGGCAGGGAGAATCCGAAAACGCAAATTCTTTTTAACAATAAAAAAAGTTATTTTTATTCAAAAAGAAAAGAGGGGATTTATCCGCTTACACAGGGTATAGAAAAGGTCATTCCTGTAGACCTCGATGGAGATGGTGATAAAGACTTGTTTTATTTTGGCGGGAGCGTAAAAACTTTGGCGAAAAAATCCTATCAAACCATGATATGGATCAATAAGGGCGATGGTCGGTTTGAGGATTTAACATTCCTGTTAATGCCTTCTCTTCCTTCAGGTATTCGAGACGCTTCGTTTGCCGATTACGATGGCGATGGTGTGGTAGATATTTTTCTGGTTTATAGCAAAGGGCAAAACAGGTTGTTGCTAAATAACGGGGTGGGTAAATTTTCTGACCGCACCTCTTCAAGAATACCGCGCATCTTGGATGATAGTATGCATGCCGATTGGGCGGATTTTGATCAGGATGGCGACAACGATCTTCTCGTTGTCAATCGGTCCATTAAGAAAATATATAGAGGGTATCCAAAGGAGACTCATTATTTTCTGGAAAATATGGGTGGCGGAAATTTTAAGAAACGATCTCATAAAATTCTGCCTCGTTTACCTGCCGCTAAAGTTTATCTCTTGGATGGAAATGGCAATACCCGCCCGGATGCCTTGATCTTGACCTCTAAAGGGGTTTATTATTTACAGGGACGGGGCAGGTGGAGTTTTTCAGATGAAACCCGTCGTCGTTTACCGCGTTACAGGCAATTTGACCAAATGACGTTTGGCGATATCAATCAGGATCAATTTCTCGACCTGTTTGCATGGTCTGGGCAATCGGGTCGGTTGTGGCAGAACCGTTTTGATTAGACCCCGATTCAAATGAGCTTGTTTTTTTAATTCTTTAATTTGTTCAACGCATCTATTAGAAAATTATATGTCAAAATTTAAAAAACTGACCTTCCTCAAAGTTTTAACAACTGTGGCCTGGGCGGATGGTGAAGTGAGCCAGTCTGAACTTAATATTCTAAAATCATTTTACAGAAAATTTGATTTGGAGAAGCACGAACTGGACGAACTGAAACCTTATCTGAATGCACCTGTTTCGAAAAAGGAAAAGGATTTATTATATCGGCAGATGATCGCTGAACTTTCCACATCCGCTGAAAAAAAAGAAATCGTGGATGCCTTGGAAAACATGGTGCAGGTCCATACAAGAATGAAAGGTGATGAAAGGCAACTGGTTGACCAGTTTTCGGAGTGGCTTGAAGAAACTTCTTTCACCAAGAGATCATTTGGACGAATCCGAAACTTGTTTCAGAAAACCATCTTTGAACATGCCCGTGATCCAAATCCGGACATGGAAAAATATTTCAAAAGGCGGGTGCTGAAAAAAATTGAGTTGAAAAGCGCACATTCAGGAATCGCATCACGTCTCCCTGAAGATAAACTGTATTTTCTCTGTCTGGTGGGGTCCCTGATGGCTTCGATCGCTCATGTAGATAATCACTTCGATCCGGCAGAAAAAAAAGCTCTGAAAGATTGTCTTGCAGAGCAGTTTTCACTTAAAGGCAAAGAGTTGACCTTGCTTTTTGAGGTTGTAGAAGAGCAGGGTAGGAAAGGCTTTGATTTTTATGAGGTGGTTACTGAAATCAATCGGTTGACTTCTTACAATGACCGGTTGCATTTTATGGAATGCCTTTTTGCGGTGGCCGCCGCTGATGGTGAAATTGCCCATGAAGAGTCAGAAGAAATCAGGCGGATTACTAAATCGATGCGAATTCCTCATAAAACTTTTATTCAAGCCAAGGTGCGAGCGGGAAAAGCTCTTAACAAAAAAGGGCAATAAGAATCAAATATATTTTATCGTGGGATTAAATAACAGTCAGATTACATAAGCTATTCTATTTGTAACGGGATAAAAGTAAGGGAAGTTTAATTCGGAATGAGGTGTGACAGAAAAAAACAGGTGCTTTTAGAAGGGGATGGCCCCACGGGCCAGTTCCATAAGGAAAGAAGGGAAGAGACCGATTGCGAGAACGGCGATGGAGCTTACCGTGACCAGCACCCGCATTCCTGTATACATAGCTGGTTGCGGAGCGGATTCGTCTTCGTGAAAATACATCATAACGATGACGCGCAGATAAAAATAAACTGAAATGATACTGGCCACCACCGCCAAAATGGTAATGAGAAAATAACCTTGTTTGATAGCAGCATAAAACAAAAACAGTTTTCCGAAAAAACCAGCGGTCGGCGGGAACCCAGCTAGAGAAACCATAAACAAGCTCATGGCTGCCGCAAGGAACGGACTGCGTTTCGCCAGTCCCTTAAATCGATTGATGGAGTTGCCTTCTTGGCCTTCGCCTTCCATCATAAAGACGACTGCAAACGCGCCAATATTCATAAATAAATAAACTGAAAGATAAAATAGGATGCTTGCCATGCCTTCTTGAGTATTGGTAACAATTCCTATCAAAAGATATCCAGCGTGTGCTACACCAGAATAAGCCAGCATTCGTTTGAGGTCGTCCTGAAAAATAGCTGCTGTATTCCCCACCAGCATGGTCAACACCGATGCGCCAAATAAAATAGGCATCCAGGTTTTATCTAGTTCTGCGAAAGAGGTGAAGAAAACCCGCACGATCACCGCGAAGACTGCCGCTTTAGTGGCGACCGACATGAACCCGGTAATGGGTGTTGGTGCTCCCTGATAAACATCGGGCGTCCATGAATGAAAAGGCACCAGTGAAATCTTGAAAGCGAGACCGCAGAACATCAGTCCCATCCCTATATAAACCAGTGTATTTTTTGTGTAGGGATTTTCCTGGATCAGTTGACCGATGAGTCGTATCTCGGTGGTTCCGCTACCTGCATAAATCAGGGCCATGCCATAAACCAGAACAGCAGATGCGAATGCCCCCGTCAGCAGATATTTGACTGCCGATTCTTGCGATGCCTGGGTTGCCCAACTCAGTTCGGGTGCGGTTCCGGGTCCTTCTTTTCCTGTTCCATGTTTTGCGGAAAATCCGCAAAGAATGTATAGAGAGATGGAGAACAATTCCAATGACAAGAATAGGGTAATTAAATTGCCAGACTTAGCCAGGAACATCATGCCTGCAATTGATATTAGCAGCAGGGTGAAATATTCCGCTTTATTTTGATGGTCGCTTTGTGGATAACGAACCGATCCGAAAATCGGGAACAGTGCCATAACTAAAATGATTAAATTGAATGCCAGGGAAAATCGGTCGTGGATAAGTGCGCTACTGAATATATCGGGATTGTTACCGTTCGCCGCTGTCGGTGCATCGCCCCATAGAATAAGGGTGAGAATGAAAGCTACGCCAACTCCACCGAGAGTGACCCGTGACAGAAAAGAATTGCGGTTCAACTCCTTTTTGAGTCCTGCCAGAAGAAGAAAAAAAGCCGTGCCCAGTACAATAAATTCAGGCCCGATTGCGGCCCAGTTCATGTCATCAAAATTGATCGCAAATTCCATACAATAAGTCCTGGATTTTCTCTGTGGCCTACCACGCCACTTAAATTAAAACCTTTGCTTGCAACGGGGGGTCATCCATTCTTTGTGAAATCAGTTTTTGACCCAATCATCCCCAGCGTAATTTAGGGGTGTTTTATAGTATTTTCAGCCTTTTTGCAAGCTCTCACTGTTCGCTCGGTCGGGTGTGGGATTTTAGCTTGTATTGCGTAAGAATTTTCCTTGTTAAGCCAATGTTTTCCGGTCAGAATAGGGGTTTTTAAATCATCAAAACTGTGGAGGTTTTTTGGATACCAATGAGGCGCGTGCGCATCTGAACTATCTGTTGACGCTGGGGATACGCCGGGAAGAAGCGTTTGGCCCTATGGCGCTCAATTTTATTAAAGAGGATGCATTCGAAAGTGCAGGTCTTTTACCTGAAGAGCAATTCAGCCTCATCATGGCTACGGTTGATGCATTGGCAATGGAGCCTAAGCGTTTCAATATGAAGGTTGAAATGTTGAAACGGGCGCAGGGTCTACTCACTAAAACTTCCTTTGATAATCCGCAACTCACCCGGCAACTCGATCAGGATATCAAGAAAACCGAAGCGGAACTGGGTATCTATAATGAAGCTATGCGTCCCGCCAAAGGGGAAGCACAGGAACGGCAGAAATTGATTGTGCAAAGTGATGCGCCGGAATACTTCCTCGACATTGCACAAAGACGGGCCACCGCTTACTACCAAAATAAATTTGGCTTGAACAAAGAGTCGAAAACCTCCCAGCACTTTGGCGGTACCAAGAGAAAGTTTGATCCTGATAATAAAGCTGTGCAAAAAGAGTTTCCCGGAGCCTGTGCTCCTTTTATGAACTCCCGCACCAACGCTTTTCATCTGATGATGCCATTCGACTTGAAAATCAGCAAAACTCCAGATGACCCGCTTGATGGTGGTATGCGAGCCTACTATGCAAAAATGGGTTATTCCTTTCCACTCGGATTCGAAATGGGTAAAATTTGCAGTTATGAGGATGGGGAGATTTTGGACATTCCACTGGACGACCCCAATCTTATTTTCTTATCAGTTTCCAAGGTCAAGGAAAAGGAGTTCCGCGCTGCGAACTATCCGGGTACTCCTGAAATACCCGCTGAATACGCCTACCCGCGTGCGGTGCTGGAGCGTACCGGAACTCTGGGGCCTTATATTCAACTGGTTTCTAATTTCAAAATCTGGTTCGATGCTTCTCAAGTTTCGGTTCTGATCCAGGGTGCCCCTGACCTGTATGAGTATGGTTTGGAAGGCGGGTCGGGCATGATGGTCCGCAGTCACGCTTCCGATAAGGTACCTGCTTATGCTGAAAACACATCGCAACCCTGGCAGGAGGGTTTGAGTTTCAACTTTGTAAACATCCACCTGACTTTGAGTCCGGGTAACGAATCGGCAATGGTTCCTTATAATACGCCACTTTTTACGGTTTATCCGGTGCTTCCCACGCAGAATTTTAAATGGGCAAACATATCTGATATGTGAGGGATATGGGTAGTTAGACTTCTGATAAACCTACCCTGATCTCGCCCCGCATTTCCGATTACGCTATACTATTAAAAGCATATTTTAATCTTATTTTTTCCATGACATTCTCTTCAAAAATAAGAGCAGGGCTTGGGCTGGTGGCATTTTTTCTGTCCGTCACCTTTTTGGTCCCGGCCTTGGCATCGGAACCGGTTCAGATCACCTCGAATCCGGGTGAAGATTTTGCCCCGTCCATTTCCCCAGATGGGAGCTTCATGGTTTATGTCTCCGATACCTCAGGCAACCTTGATCTTTGGTTGAAATATCCAGGTGTCGGTATCCAACCTCCTGATCGTCGATTGACTTTTCACAGTACCGAAGACAAAAGCCCTGCGATCAGTCCCGATGGCAAAAAAGTTGCGTTCGTTTCTCATCGTGGCGACCCACGCGGTGATATCTATGTTCTTGATCTGCAAAACATCGGTGACCCTGTTGCTGTTGTTCAGGGGAAAGGGGAGGATATGGACCCCGCATGGTCAGCCGACCAGAAATTTATATTTTATGCTTCGCGCGCAACCCAGATATCTATTTTTAAAAACAATCTGACAAGTGGAAAGAAGTCGCTGGTTCTGAAAGATGGAGGGATTAATCTTTCTACTTCTGCGGATGGTCAGTATCTGGCTTTTGTTACAGGAGACACGCATAGTGATTTAAAAGTTTTAAACCTTAAATCAAATTCTTTAATTGATGTGAGTCACGGGCCGGAAATAGATGTGTCGCCTGCATGGTCAAACGATTTACTTTTCTTTGCGCGTTACTCTGATGACACCAATCTGAATGGACAACTGAGCATTGACGACAATCCTAATATCTGGAAGCTGGATTTCAATGCGGGTCGTGCGGAAAATCTGCGTCAATTGACAGACAGTTCTTCCTATGATTTTTCCCCACAACCGGGTGCCAACGACACGATTCTATTTGCGTCACATCAAAAAAGGTCCGTTGATATTTGGCAGCTCCCGCAATCGGGACGAGTTCCTTTCGCAAAAGACTCTTCTACTTCCTTAAAAAATATTAAAGATGTATGTTCCGAAGCTACCTATTTATGTGCCATGGCCTTGGCAAACCATATCCGCCAGTTTCCTGATGCAACAGGCATTGCCGAAATTCGCTATCGCCTGGCTGTTTTAAAGCTAGAGCTGCGACACCTTAACTCCGCCCGGAAAATTTTTAATCAGATATTAGATATCCACCCGGACAACAAAGAGATTGCTGGATTGTCAGAAATTGAAATCCTTTTGCTGGATACTGGAAATGCACTTTTAAAAATAAATGCAGGATTGAAGCAACTGGATAAGATTATAAAAAATTATTCAGGATTTGATCGAGTCGAAGCGCGGGGTTTTTTAGAAAAAGGAAAGATTTCGCTTGTCAATAACGCCCCGGATCAAGCCTTGAAATATTTTCAAAAAGTAGTCGGTAACTATCCCCAACAACGGAGTTTGGCGGCAGAGGCAGCATTTTTACAAAGCCGGGTATATGAATTGGTTGGCAACCGGGAAAAACGGGTGCAATTTTTTGTGCAAGTGGTAAGAGATTTTTCGGATGTCCCCAAATGGAAAGAAAAAGCCATCGAAGCAATTCTTCACCTGCATGAAAAACAACTCACTTTGGATAAGAAGGTGTCGCGTTTGCAGGCACTCACCCAAACCTATAAAGATATTCCGCAATTAGCGGCGGCAATTCAAAATCGTGTTGGGACTCTCTATTATGCCGCTGCTGAAAACCTGCTTGCGAAAGAAGCTTATAAAACCACAATTAAAACTTATCAGCAGGGTGAATCTTTTAAGGCTCGTCTTGCATTGGCAAGGATATATGCAGAAGAGGAAAACTTTGATGAAAGTCTGAGTATCTACCGAAAAATTTCAGATGAGCCAAAGGCTATAAAGACTTATTTAAATGAAGCCCTGAAGGGGCAAATTAAAAAAACTTTGGACAAGGGTAACTGGGAGATTCGTGTTGGAGAGGTCAAGTTGGCTTTCAAAACATTTTTAAAGCTCATCGAATTCAGTCCAGAAACTGTAGAAGCACATCGAGGTTATCTGCAAGCGGCATCGGTTCTTAAGAAAAGCGCTGATGCTGTGAAAGTCTATAAGAAAAGAGTCGAGACCCATCCAGACTCCGCCACAGAACTTTATGCGCTGGGGCTGGCTTATACTTACCTCACTCCACCAGCATTAGATGTGGCGGAAGCAGAAATAGGTAAGGCTCTTGCGCAAAATTCACAACAAGTTTTTTTTCATCAGACCTTGGGCTGGATTTATGAACAGAAAGAACGGCAGCAGTCCGGTTTTCTTGAAAAGGCTTTACATGAATACCAGATTGCGTTGGCTCTCAATGATGAAAATGAAAACTCTCGAAACGAAGCCGACCTGCTTCTCAATCTGGGGAACGGACATTATTTACTGAGCAATCCTCTTTCGGCTCGATATTATTACCAAAAGCGTGAAGAAGCTGGATTGGCATTTTTGAATGCAGAACGGGAAGCTTTATACAGACAACGTTATGGCGAGGCATCTTTTAAAGCAGGTGATGCGGTCAATGCGGTTAAACAGTTCAAGTATGCGATGGATTTGGTTGGAAAGAAAAATGAGCCCGCGCGGATAGCCGAGCTGCACGATCGTATCGCTTTGGCTTATCAGGAAAAAGAAGACTATGAACTTGCGGTCAAGCATTTTTCTGCAAGCCTGGAATTGAATCGGCAAACGGGAAACCAGTCATCACTGTCGCGGACTCTTAGAAACATCGCCAATAATATTTATTCGCAAAATCGTCTGCAACCGGATTCGGAGAAAATGAGCAGGGCTCTCAATTATTATTTCGAGGCTATTGATAAGATTGAGAAATATGGTGTGGCGGATAGGAAAAAGAAGTCATCCGCATTAATTGAGGTCAACATAGAGGTTGGAATCGGTGACGATGTTTCGGGCGCAGCGTATGGATTCGACAAAAGCGGTGAACAAAAACTGATTTTTCATTACATTGGAAAGATTTATGGAGACTTTGGTGATAACCAGAAGGCAATCGAATATTTTCAGAAAAAACTAAAACTGATACCCGAAGGGTTGGATGTAGAAAAAAACATCCCGGTTCTTCTTGAAAAGGCACTTTTGCTCAATCAGCTGGGTAAATTTTATTTTCAATCTGGAGAAACTCGAAAAAGTCTGGAATATTTTAAGGATTCCTTTTCGCTTTCAAGAAAACTAGATAATCGAAATGGTATGGCCGTCAATGCAGCGAATATGGCGCGTGCCATATTCGCTATGAGTGCCAGGGATAATATTGCGACCGAGGCTGAGGAGGTTATTGCATTTATACAGGAAGCAATCGTTTCCAGCGAAGCGACCTCGTCATTAATATTGCATAATTATTTAGGCGTTCTTTTTCATATGCAGGCATTTAATTCCAGAGAACCTTCTGAATTAAGCGATGTCGAACAGGTAAAAGCCAGTCTGGCGGGTTTGCGAAACAATATGACCCGCATTGGAAAATCGATTCAGCATTTTGAGGCCGCATTGGAATTGGCAAAAGAGAATGCCGAAAAGTATTTTCCTAAAATAAAACAGAACTTGGAATTGACCCGCCACCTGGCCGGAATGAAAGACAATAGAGCTACATGGATACCGCCTCTCAGCGTCCGTTGGCAATTTGTTTATTTAGATGCGCTTCGATCAGAAAGTGCGAAACGCCTGTCTCGCCTTCTGGATGCAGAAAAAGAGTTGGCGCACCTGCCTTATCGCGCTATTCCATCGGATCGTTCAACCTTGGCGATGATTGAACAGCTTTATCAGGAAATCACTTCGAAATTGTTCGAGCAAAAAAAATACAGTGAAGCATTATTGTTTTCTGAAAAAGGCAAGAAGAGGATTATTCAAGCATTAGCGCCAAGTTATCAGTTTGCCAGCGAAGAGAGGCAGGAATATTTTAATGAAATAAAAACATATGCAAGCCAACTGTCATCTTTAGAGAACGAAGATGTAGAAGCTTTGTTGGATGAATATCAGGAGTTTATGGAGTTGGTTGACGAAGACGACCCTGCGCTGGTCGATTGGGTGTCGCCAAATGTTCCGACTGTAGAAGTTGTGCAATCGCTTTTGCAAAAAGACGAAATGTTTTTAAAGTTACAAAGACTGGAAAATGATATTTTTGTCTGGCAGATAAGCCGTGAAAAAATTTCTGCGGGTCGTATTGCAGGGGATAAAAATTTATTTCAGTTAGTCCAACGGATGGCCGAGACCAATGCAAGCAAAACCGATATTGAAGCATTATCACAAAAGCTCATTACTCCATTGCAGGATGCGATTGGCAGTGCGAAATCTATTATTCTTCTGGCAGAGGGAAGGTTGGAGTTTTTGCCCTGGGCGGCTCTCAAGTTAAATGGCAAGCCTTTGATTGAAAACTCACGGCTGACGTTTGTTTCTTCGTTATCGCATTTTGTCCGCTCGGTTAACTTGCGGAGTCTTTACAGCTCTCGCCTTTTAGCAGTTGAATCTCATTTGCCCGATAATGTGGAAAAATATTTTGCATCTGTTGCCAGTTTGAAAGGGGAAGAAGCGAACCGAAAATCATTTCTTAGAGAATGGAACCATTTTGGTTTGGTGCATATTGAAAGCCCCGTTCGGGTTTTTCGTCATGAACCTCAGTCGTCGTTTATCACTTTGAGTAAGGAACCCGCAAAGTTTCAGCGCATTTCTGTCGAGTCGCTGTATGCCGACCCGGTTGAGTCGCATTTGATCACCTTGACAGATGTGGAGCATGTGTTCGACCCTCGACTGGAGTTGTCACCCACAGCTGTTTTGTTGCAGGGTTTGACGTTTAAGGGATATCCAGGAGCAGTGCTTCATAGTGGAAAACCGGATTTTCAGGAAGAGTTCAATAAATATTTTACGGCAACTCTTGGCGAAGCAAATCCGGCAGAATCGTTACGACAAGCGCAGATAGCATTGTCTAAAAAACATCCTGAAAATCTGGATTGGGCTCGTTACCGATATTATGGATTCCCCGGTATGAGCGATATGGAGAAACAAGCGTTCGCCATCAAACATATTAAAGATAATGTGCTAAAAGGGGCGACCGCATCGAAGGCAGGTGAACTTCTTTCCACTATTAACTATCTTGAAAAAGCTTTGGTGCTGGCCCCTTTTGTGCCAGAAAAGATGAACCTGGGTGAAAACTTCCAAGCCAAAACGATTGTCAAGGCTCTTGCTACTGCGGCTTGGAAGCTAGGGGACTACGAAAAGTCCATTCATTACCAGAATAAAGTTTTGCCTTTTGCTGAGAAAGAGGAGGACCCTGAAGAGTTGGCAGGGGCGCATTATTTTTTGGGTCTGCTTTATTCGCTGGCAGAAAAATTTCCCGAAGCGGTGGAACATTTAAAAACCGCTCTGACCATTTTTGAGGAATATGAAATCCTCGACCGGCTGGCACAAAGTTACAGCCAACTGGGAATCGTTGAAGAAAACGCTGCAGAATATACCCATGCGCTTAAAGCGTTCATGGCATCGCAAAAAATAAATGAAGAGATAGGTGAAGATTTAAATCGTGCCTGGGAATTTCGCAGGATAGGGAAAATTTACAGTCTCCGTCTCAATCAATTTAACGAAGCCAAAGAATATTTTTCCAAGGCTTATGACTTGTTCGTTGAATTGGAGCAAGCGGAACTTCAGGTTGAGTTGCTATTGGACCTTGGACTGGTTGCTGAAAAGGAAGGGGATTTTGACCGATCCCTAAATTATTTTTCACAGGCACAGGTTCTTGCGGAAGAGAATAATTTCAGGCCAGGATTGTCGAAAGCATTATTGTACCAGTCCAACTCGCATTGGTTTCAGGGTGATTATCAGCAGGCTTTTCGAGCGCAACGGCAGTCGTTGGAAATAGCCAAGTCCCTCAACGACAAACTACGGCAAGCTTTCATCTATAACACGCTGGGATTGATCCATTGGACATTGAATGATCCTGAACGAGCTTTAAAAAATCTCCACCACAGTCTCGATCTGGCAACCGAAATGCGTTCGCCTATAGATATTGCCTCGGCCCACAATAATATCGGACTGGTGCATCGTAAAGAAAAACGCTTTGAAAAATCCCTCGAATCTTTCAATGAAGCGCTGAAGCGCGATATTCAACTGAAATCGAAATGGGGGCAGGGTTACACCCACCGCAATATGGGGATGAGTTTGATGCGTATGGGAAAGCTCGATGCCGCCGCCGGACATTTTAATCAGGCGATGAGTTTCAGCGGTGAAATCGGCGATCGCACGAATGTTGTAAAAATCATGCTGGAATTAGGACATCTGGCGTTAGAGCGAAAACAATGGCAGAAGGCTGTGCCATTGTTTGAAAAGGCGTATGCATTGTCATCTGCGATCAATGTGAAGGAGGTCCGTTGGCGGGCCTTGCGCGGGCAGGGATTCGCCCTTATCCAGTTAAAGAAAAATAGTGAGGCCGTAAAAGTTTATAAGGAAGCCGTGAAAATTGTCGATGCCATGCGTGCCGCTATTAAAGTCGAGGAGTTCCAAAACGGATTTCTCACTGACAAACAGGATGTTTACAAAGAATTGATCTTGTTGCTTTTGGATATGGGTAAGGTCGAAGACTCTTTTCAATATGCAGAGCGGGCAAAATCGCGAAGTTTTATTGACCTGCTTGGCAATCAGAAAATCAGTTTGAAAAATGATGTCAGTCAAAAACTGTACGATGCTTTAACCCGACAGAAATCACATATCCGAGAAATAGAAGAAGCTTTCGCTACTGCACGTTCAGCTGAGAGGGAGGCAGAAGCAAAAGAGACCAGAGAAAAACTGGTGGCGGCGAGAAGTCTCTATCAGAATATGTTGATCGATGCTAAAGAGCAGAATCCAGAAATTTCAAACTTCATCACGGTGGATGCTATCACCTTAAAGGAGTTGTATGGCTTGCTGGAAGATAACGTAGCACTGGTGGAGTATCTGGTGACCAAAGAAGAGCTTGTTGCCTGGGTGGTGGCGGAGGACAAAGTCCATTCGGTTCGCGTTCCCATAACAGAAAAGGATTTAAATGCCCTTGTCGCTGACTACCGTGAGCGGATTCAGAAACTTGCCCCTGTAGAAGATCAAGCGAAACGATTACACACTTTATTGGTGGAGCCTTTGCAGGTGTTTATAAAAGGTAAGCGGATGCTGGGTATCGTGCCGCATGGACATCTTCACTATATTTCGTTTTCTTCTTTAAAAAATGAAGAGAGCTATTTATTTGAGCGGCATCCACTATTTTATTCCCCTAGTGCATCGGTGATGCAGTTCACTTTCAAGCAAAAAACGGTACACAGTCGCGACATTAAGGTTCTGGCGTTGGGCAATCCTGATCTTGGCGACTTGAATTACGACTTGCCACTGGCGGAAATAGAAGCCAACGCCATGAAATGGGATTTTCCGAAAATTGATGTCCTGACCCGGGAAAATGCTACCGAGAGCTGGTTGAAGAAAAATATCGGCGACTATCAAATCATCCATGTTGCCTCACACGGTGAGTTCGACCCCATCAACCCTTTGTTCTCTTCCTTAAAATTGACGCGTGATAAAAGCGATGATGGTAATTTTGAGGTCAATGAAGTTTTCGGACTCGATATCAAAGCCGACATCGTGACACTCAGTGCTTGCCAGACCGGTTTGGGCGATATCGTTGGCGGCGATGAGTTGGTAGGACTCAACCGTGCATTTATCTATGCTGGGACGCACGCAATCTTGTCTTCACTGTGGAGAGTAAGCGATATCTCCACAGCGGTGCTGATAAAACATTTTTACCGCAACTACGGTAAGGAAAGCAAAGCCGAGAGCTTGCGCAAGGCGCAACTTCTTGTTAAACGGTTTTACCCACACCCTTCCTATTGGGCCGGATTTAATTTGACAGGAGACTATCGATAGCCGACTTTAGTTGCGACTATTCATCAGGCCTTCCGGGAATTGCAGGTCCAGTTTTGTTTTCAACTCTTTAGAGATGGTCTGTTTTCCTGCACCCTGGAACGTGTGATTTTTATTATTATTCTGAAAAATTTTCCAGTGACGCTGATGCAACATTTCTTTTGAGACAACCTCTTTTACCTTCCCATTGGCATTATAAATTGTGACTGGAAATAACATTTGATGTGCCTCCTTTAAGTGTGGGATTCTCACCCTCTCTACTTTTAAGATAGGGTGTGGTGAATAGAAATTCCACTCCGATTCACGGATTTTTTATGATAGAAGGCCTGAAAATTGGCGATAAGGGGAAGGTCACTCTGTTAATTAGATAGTGATTGTGGCTATTTTCTTTCTGTTTCTATTTATCGTGAGGTTTGCACGTGCAATATAAAACAAGGATGGCTTAACTATTGGTGGGTTGATTTTTTTGGCGTTCCAGAGCGCGTAGTTTCCGGGCTTCCTTTTTGTTCATTTTAGTTTTCACTTTTTTCTCTACTACCGGCTCACCCTCCCAACCGACTTTTTCGAGAAAGTCTTCGTAACCGCCATGAAAGTACTCCGCGTGTCCGCGATGGAAAATGATTAAATTTTTAGCAAGAGCTTTAAGAATAAGTTCAGAGTGAGTTACGATTACTAAAGCCCCCGCATAATCGTTCAATTCTTCAATCAAGGATTCTATCGACTCCACATCGAGATGATGAGAAGGCTCGTCCAGCAGGAGGAGGTTGGTGGGGTGAGAAATTATTTTCCCAAGCAGAACACGGCTCCTTTCACCACCAGAAAGTACGCTCACCTTTTTTTTGCTCAAGTCACCGTCAAACATCATGGCTCCACATATACTGTGGGCGGCCTGCAAAGACAGGCTAGGATTGGAACGGAGTATCTCGTCAAGGACTTGATTGTCTGGTTGGAGTCGGTCGATGTTAGTCTGGCCAAAATGCCCGAGGCTTGCGGAAGGATGTGGGGCAATATCTCCTGCGGTAGGGGTTAGTTCCCCGGCCAGACAATTTAATAGCGTTGACTTGCCTTTGCCATTGGCACCGATAATTCCAATGCGATCATTTTTGCCAATGGAAAACGAGATATCTGAGAAAATATTATTTTCGGTTTTGCCGTCATAAGAGAAAGACAGTTTTTTGATGTTCATAATCGTTTTGCCAGGGCAGGCGAGATGGTTGAATCGAAAACCCAGATTTTTTTCTGCGCTGAGTTTTTCCATCGTTCCCATTTTTTCCATCATCTTCAGCCGTGACTGCGCCATGGTGGCCTTCGAGGCTTTGGCGCGAAACCGATCTACAAGGTTCTGCATTTCACGGCGTTTGTTCTCCAGGTTTTTGCGGGTCTGCTCATAGGTTTCCTCTTCCTGAATGATCATTTCATAGAATTTAATAGTCCCGCCCTTGACCTTTCTCGCTTGTTTGCGATGCAGGCCTAAAGTATGGGTGGTGACCTTATCCATGAAGTCGCGATCATGAGTGATGATAATCATTTCGCCGGGCCACTTGGTCAGATATTCCTTGAGCCAGCGAAGAGAAAGAATGTCAAGATAGTTGGTCGGCTCGTCAAGCAAAAGCATATTGGGGTCGGCCAACAATGCTTTGCAAAGGTTGATGCGCACCTGAAATCCGCCGCTGAAGGTAGCGGGGTCCTTCTGAAAATCCTGTTCCGAAAAACCGAGACCGGATAGGATGATCTCAGCCTTGTAATGGTCCCATTGTTTTTCAGCAGGTAGAGCTTGAATGCATTCTGCGAGAACGGTGGGATGGGTGAAATGGATATATTGCTCCAAAGCACCTATCCTGTAACCTTTTGGGGTGGAAAGAGTTCCAGAGTCCTGTTTCTCATTGCCCAGAATCATGCGGAACAAAGTGGATTTCCCAGTACCGTTTTTCCCCACAAGTCCAATGCGTTCGCTGGGATTGATGAGAAACGATACGCCATCGAATAAAACCTGAGGGCCAAAAGATTTTTCAATATTGCTGGCTATGATCATAATTACAGGATATAGAAAATGCGCTTTGTATTTTTTAAGGAAAAGAGAACGAGGCCTGATTATGGAGGATACCCGTGCTACTGAAGTGCCAATTTTCTTTAGTATAGCAGAAAATTTATCAGGGTCTAGCCGGAACTGCACCCATAGCCGATTTCAGCCGTGCGATAGGCAGGACGATCTATCGCTTGTGGAATAGAGTGAGATTATTTGAAAGAAGGCAGCTCAATCACCCGCTCCTTGGATTTTGACTTTTTCAGATCCCTTGGCAATGCAGAAAGAACCTCTTTATGTAGAACTTCAATAATGCTTTTTTTAAGATAGTTTCGGCTGTAAACAACCTTCTTAGGTTGTGAAGTTTTAGTAGGGTGGCATGGTGGTGAGGCGATTGTCATCTACGGGGCCACCGACGGTAAAATGATACAAGCTTTGATAGCTTGAATCTTTGATTCCAAAAATATGATGCACAGGGTCATCAAGAAAACATCCGATCCCGGTACTGCGGATACCACTCACTTCAGCCTGAAGGTAAAGTACTTGTCCAATGGCCCCACATTCCCAATAAAGACGTGGATAAAACCAGGGTCCATAATTTTTGAGAGGTTCCTCGAAAGCGCTGATCATGCCCAGGCTGAAACAGCCCGCCCCGGCGATTTCCTGCCCACAAGATACTCCAGCCACCATGCGTCTACAGTCATACTCATCCAGTAAAAATAAATCCAGTTCATCAGGGCATCCTTCGGGCTTCTCCCATTTGAAATGTTTGCTGAATGTGGCTTTTAAATCTTCCAGGTGGTTTTTGTTGCGCACCAGAAAATATACGCCGCGTGGCAAATCATCTACTCGATGGACGAACAACCCCAGGTGCACCTGAGGTTCCCAGGGGAACGTCTGAAAAGGCAGCGGGCAAGCATTAGGAATTGTTTTTATTAAAAATTGATAAAAGGTATCACGCGCGATTCGAGTTCTCCCATCCATAGCAACGGCACTCCGCCGCTGATGAATAGCTTTTCTTAATGGGAAAGTGTCGTCCTCAATAAGATTTGAACAATCTTCCCTCTTGGCAGTGCCAGGTATAGAACGATCAGGTTTGCTCGCAGCTTTTGAAACCTCATCTATTCCAGACCAGTCCATATGACTTCTGCTTAGAATATTAGGAGTGCCTTGCCAGTTCAGATCGGAGAATCCCTGCACATAATCAGGCTCGTTTAAACTTATATTTTCTCCATTGCCTGTAGGTAAGACAGCAACGAGACAATCGGGAACTTCTATTTCGGCTTCATCTTTAGAGGGTAATCCTAAAATAGTTTCTAAATCGCTGTGAGTCAAGTGGTCCATTAAGTGAGTTCGCCAACCCAAACCCGCACAAGAAATATTGAGCGCGGCCAGGGCATGCCCCAGATCATGCTGGCAGTAGCGATAAGCCCGTTGCCCATATTTCCAGGCTTCGCGCCAGTAGATAGAACTTAAGCCAACAAAAATTGTGTCTTCATGCAAGCGCATTTTTCCCCAGGTCTCCATAGAGAAATAAGCTCTGACTTCCAAACCATGAGTCTCTGGGCTGTAATGAAAAACAGAAGGTTTATCTGTTAAACCTTGCACAGGCCCACAAACCAGATAGCCTTCGGTAGGATGTAAGTTGCCACTGGAGGGATTGACCCTCAAAGCCCATTTTGATCCTTGAAAAGATTTCCACGCAGAAAGTGCCAGACAGTCAAAAAATAGTTGTGAGACAGATTCTAAATTTAAAGAGCAAGCAGAAACCCTATTGGGTGTTAGAGCTTCAGAGAAAGTGGGCTTCTCTGTCGGAGCGGTTTTGATTAAGGGGAGTACCTCCGCCCCTTCATATCGCCGAAACGGATCAGGCTGACTGGCCCAATCCAGTTGTCCAGGGCCGGGCGCAAAAGCATGCTGATTATGCTTCGATGAACGATGGTAATGGAATATCTTGTTTATCATGCTTGCCTTGAATCAAGAGAGGAAAGAGCGGAAATATATTAAGGCAAAAAGAATTTTTTAGATTGACGAATCATTCACCTTCTTCAATACAAGCTTCTATATCTTTGCCGATGATTTTCACGATTTCATTTTTTAAAGCTTCGCCGAATTCATTTATGCTGTCTTCATCGCAATTTTCAATTTTCCAATCGTAACCCTCAAAAGGATTGTCGCATAGAGCTTTGACTTCAGTGATTGCATCTTCCCGGGTGGTAGATTTTAAGGGGGTTTCCAAGTTGGTGTTCACTGAAATATGACTGACATTCAAATCATAATGCGCGGTAAATCCGTCCCAGAAAATATTTTCATCTGTTTCTTCCTGGTCGATTCGCTCAACGATGTCCTCTGTCAATTTGCTGTCAAAGGTATTGATGCCACCATCTTCACATCCCTCAATTTTCCATTCGTAATCCTTAAAGAGGTCTTTTTTGTTGACCATCCGTTCCACTTCCTTATTGGCTTCTTCTTTGGTGGTTCGTGATTTCAGGCGAACCTCTAGATTGCTATAGACATGAACATTGTGAATTTTTAACTTAAAATTTGCCATTATTAATCCTCGATACCCTGAAATTTTGATTTAAAGCCATATGTCATATTTTCTATAGTTAGAGGAGAGAAACGGTAAAAGGATTTAAGCTTGTTGCCGATTTTAGAATTGCTGCTGAAATGGCCAAAGGTTAGATAGAATTGAAGGTCCAGAGTGGCAGAATAAATGGATCGCCCGATTAACGGGTCTGCTAAACTAAGTCGCTGGAGTCTGGATTTTTGAATTACCATCAGGGTACGAGTTCGAAATGAAAAAACTGAAATTTTTGGTATTGCTTCTGCTGGCAATCGCACTGATCAATTATATTGATCAAAGGCAATACCTCACACTGGAAAACCTGAATCTCAATCGAGATCGTTTAGAAGCTTTTTATCAGGCAAATACACTAACCATGATAGGGGGTTATATAACGGCCTACATTATGATTGGGTTATTTTTGCTCCCCGGTGCCACTTTTCTCAGTTTTGCGGCGGGGCTTATTTTTGGACCCGCATTGGGAGTGGGTATTGTGGTTATTGGCTCGACCTTGGGGGCGACGCTGGCATTTTTGGTGTCTCGTTATTTGTTGAGGGATTGGGTGGAGGAAAAGTTTGCAAAGAAAATCAGAGGTGTAAACGATAACTTATGCGAAAAACCTCTCAATAGTGTTTTATTTTTTAGATTGATTCCGCTATTTCCTTTTTTTGCTGTCAATATAGGTTTTGCCTTGTCGCAGGTTTCCTTGAAATTTTTCTTTTGGGGGACGATGTTTGGCAAGTTACCTGCAACGTATATTTACACCCATGCGGGGAGTAATCTGGCAACAATCAATTCCTTTGCAGAAATTATGTCCATAAAGGTTTTGGGTTCCTTATCCCTTCTAGGCGTAATTGCTCTCATTCCGGTTTTTTATAAGAAAGTGAAAGCCTGAGAAGAGTCTGGGAAGTTCAGAATCTTTTCACCGCTTGACTGGAAGCTTCAATTAAGGTTAACTAGCTTATTCCTTAATAAACTAAGAGATCGGAAGGAATTAAAAATGGCAGAAAGACACAAAACACCAAAAATGGCACAGTTCCTTAAAGACAATAAGGAGAGCCTTGAAGAATTTGGCAATCGCAAAGGCGAGAAGTATGTGCGCGAGCCATGGATGCTAAATGCCAACCCGGCTGCTGAACATACCGTTGAAATTGAGGTCGAAGACGACCAGTGTGGCGGTAATTAGTAAGGATTGAAACTCACGCTAGTTATATTTTAGAGGCTTGATGGGAAAATATCGCAGTAGATGCCTATTCCAACCGAGCGTGGCCC
>WASW01080561.1_pt1 | contig 19722 bp, 23 predicted proteins | sample 5698521 | NCBI WGS metagenome assembly WASW01 (sample SAMN11175560, study PRJNA528189) | sponge metagenome | isolation source: marine sponge | host: Leucetta | place: Antarctica: Western Antarctic Peninsula, King George Island | collected 2013-01
CCCAACAATCATTTGCACGCTCTGAAGGGCTTGCGGTTGCCAGCTTTCACATGTTTTTAGCAGGTCAGCTGAGTAGACATTGTTAGTGTAGGAAACCCGCTAATTTACAGCGAGTTAAGCGTGTGATTTAGGTTTCAAAGCATCAGTGTTTGAAATTTCACACATAAAAAAGCCGCGCCATGCGCGGCTTTTTGAGAACATAGTGATGTCGCTAATTAGGCGGCTGAGCCTTTTTCTTTATGCGCGTCATCAACAACATCCATTGCTAGTTTTGAATACTCTTCACGGTAGCCACTTAACTCAGCATCGTCCCCTGGCATGAAGTATTCTTCAGCAGAAACGCCGCGTTCACGATCTAGGGCGATAAACTTCTTCTGCATTTCCAACATTTTTTTGATTTTGTCTTGCTTAGAGCTCATGGGCCCTCCGAAAGTAAATTAATTTAAATTCTGTAAATAAATACTAATTCATATTATCGGGCTGATATGTATCCCGATAGAGAGTATGTGAACTAGTAGCCGCCTTTACGTCGGCTTTCAGGTAAACCACCGATTCTGCCGCCTTGTTTGCTAGGGTCACCAGGGAATAGATCGTAAAGTGTTTTAGCATTAATGCTTTTGTCGCCCCATAGCTTGGTCATGGCTTTGACCATGTTGCGAGTGTTGGGTTGGTTTCCAGCATTATTTATAAACTCTTCACGCAAGTATTTGACCACGTCCCAATGTCTGTCGGTAAGAACAACGCCTTCTTCTTTGGCGATGACTTCAGCAAGAGGCTCCGACCAGTCTTCAATGCTAGTTAAGAATCCGCTGGGTGTGGTTTCAATAGATTTTCCATCAACTTCAATTGGCATAATTTATTCTCCTTATTTCTAAAAGGGGTCAGTGCCCTTTAAATTTTCATGCAACTATTTTTAATATTATATTAAAAGGCGCTGACCCCTTTTAATAGGGCGTTATTTTTCCTGGGTCTCGTTGACCGCGTCAATACCCTTATGAGGTAAAAATAGTCCACAACCGAATTTTCTGCCGTCTCCTAGCCCTTGTTGTTGGAGTAGGACGGATTCGGTGACATCAAGACCATCGATCATTAGGCTGCGAGCGCCGAGAGTTTTACTGGGAAATCTCATGGTTGTTGCTCGACCACTCATCATTTTATTGGGCCTGATGCTCTTTTTTGCGAGTAATTCGATCATTTCATTTAAAAAGCTAGTTTCATCATCAACCTGCTCGGCAAGTACGTATCGAGCAAATATGGTGGTTAATTTAGATAGTTTTCGAATAGTGGGTTTTGAAAATTCAATCGAAGAATCGCACACATTAATAGACGTTCCATCTAGTGCTCGTACGTCTTCGATGTGCTCTTGTGGTGTACGGATAGTAAATAGCGTGCGTCGTGATGGAAAAATGAGTTCGTCTGGATCAGTCGGGCGTATCCAGCCATTCCCTGACTCTGCCCCGTGTATAAGGTGTATGCCAGCATACTCAGAATTTTCTATCCATGGAAGCTGTTTAATAATCGCTTCAGAGAGCTGATGTGCATGATCTAATGGCAGTTGAGCACATTTAATTTTGAAATTGACATCAACAATGTCATTCGGCACTTCATAGGCCGCTTTATTAATAGTGCTGTCATTCCACAACATACTAACTAGGCCTGGCTGAAGTAAATACGGATTCTAGAATCTCCTCCCACTCTTCAGGAGTGTCCCTAAAGGGAGGGCGCACATCCATTTGGAAAAAAATTTCACCCTGCTGAGCACGTTTCTGTAGCTCTACTTTTAATTCATCAAAGCTTTGCATGCCGTGATCTTGCATGAGAATTTCACTTAATGAGAGCATTGTTTAGTTATTGGCCGCTAAATAATCGATTATAGGAGCGAGCACGATACATGACTCGTTGTTGCTGCGGAATATTCCCATTTGTAAAGGCGTTACGCCCATGGAGAATATTGTTACAGATTAATCCCTCCCCAGGCTGCAGGGTGTAATTAACCACAAAATCACTAGTAGTGAGCAATTCTTCAATCATGCTAACGGCACGTTGAATATGATTGTCTTGTTTCCACTCGACGCTTCGAGACCTAGCGGTATAGCGCATTTGTAGAGTGTTTGTTGAGCTATCCCGATAAAATACGGGTCCACTTTGAGTTGGACGTAGCTCTACGCCATTTTCGATGTTGGCAGGAATGGTGAGTGCGTCGGGTTGCATGAGGGCTGCCACTAGCTCAGGGTTGCTATCATATAGCTGTATGTATATAAGATCATGATTAATAAGCATATTTCCTCCTCCTGATGGTGCGTTCTGGCGGCAGTGGAGAAGAAAGGAACGGATATGCTCATTTAATGCATTGTAGTAGCCGTCAGTATGCCAATTAAGCGCATTAGTAGTGTAGGGGATATAGCCTCGTGCGCGTCCTAAATCCATGACTTGTAAGGAGGAAATGCTGTCGTTATCCGCGCATAGGTTTTGGTCCAGAGATGCCATTCCAATCTGGTTAGCCATTGAACGGATGCTTACTTTATCGGCGTGAGAAGGTTGATCTAGGCGGTAAATCGCAAAATTATCGTTCTGACAAAGATCGCTCAGCTTAGCCAGCTCTTGCTGAGATAAAATACTAGGGTCGGCAATTGAGACAACCGCAATCTGAGTTTGTTTGCTGCAATGGGCCAGTTTGCATTCACGCCATTTTGTATAGTCAGATTCAAAGTCGTACATAGGGATATTCTAATGAGGCTAAATAGTTGTAGGCTGGTTAACGTTTTGCTTATTTATGTATTATTTACGTTAAATTCTAACATTAAATTAAACTAGTTCCGTTAGCCAACGCTATATATCGAATAATACTGTAACCAGTTGTTTTATCTGTATAAAATATAATTTTAGTTGGTTTGAGGAAGTGTGGCCATTATAAATATTTATGTCGCTATATCCCTATTGAGATAACATAGCTAACCCCCCCCGCACCCCATAGGTAGGATTTTGATCTGACCCCGTCAACCCTAGACTGCTACCCCATAAGCAGCCGGTGGATTAGGCTGTTCTGCGCGTGGAATAACACAACCCCAAGTTATTTAATAACTTGCGAATAGGAGAATAAAAAATGGCTGACCAGCATCATGATACCCCAATGCTTGATGAGTTAGAGAATGGACCATGGCCTAGTTTCATATCTGGAATTAAACGTCTTCGTGATAAGCATGACGACACCAGAATTAGCGGCATGGCAAATGACTTGTTAGGTCAGCTAGAGCACTCGTACGAGACTCGTAAAGGTTACTGGAAAGGTGGAACTGTCAGTGTATTTGGATACGGATCAGGCATTATTCCTCGCTTCTCTGAAGTCGGTGATGCATTCCCGGAGTCACGAGAATTCCACACACTTCGCGTTCAGCCCCCAGCAGGCAACTACTACACAACAGATATGCTTCGCCAATTGGGTGATAGCTGGGAAAAATGGGGTTCAGGTCTAGTTACATTCCACGGCCAAACAGGAAACATTATGTTTATCGGTACCTCTACTGATAACACTCAACACTTCTTCGATGAAATCAATGAATACGGTTGGGACTTGGGTGGCGCAGGCCCATGTGTGCGAACGGGTATGTCATGTGTTGGTGCAGCGCGTTGCGAAATGTCTGGTTTAGACGAGATGAAAATCCATCGTACTCTTCTTAATAATTTCACTGATGACGTTCATCGTCCAGCACTCCCATACAAGTTTAAGTTCAAAGTGTCGGGTTGTGGTAATGACTGCATGAACTCAATTGAACGTTCTGACTTTGCAATCATCGGCACATGGCGCGATGACATGAAAGTGGATCAAGAAGAAGTTAAAAAATTCGTTGAACGTAAAGGTCGCGAATATGTAATTGATAACGTTGTTACTCGTTGCCCAACAAAAGCACTGTCATTGAAAGACGACAACACTATGGATGTCGACAACCGTAACTGTGTTCGTTGCATGCATTGCATGAATGTTATGGTGAAAGCACTTTCACCGGGTGATGATCAAGGCGCAACAATTCTTATTGGTGGTAAGCGTACTCTTAAAATTGGTGATTTGATGGGCACAGTGGTTGTTCCCTTCATGAGACTAAAAACTGATGAAGATTACGAGAAGCTTACTGAAATGGCTGAAGAGACTATCGACTTCTGGGCAGAGAACGGCTTAGAGCACGAGCGATGTGGTGAGATGGTTGAGCGTATTGGTCTTGTTAATTTCTTAGAAGGTGTTGGTATCGAAGTTGATCCAAATATGGTTAATGAGCCTCGCCAAAGTTCATACGTACGTATGGACGGTTGGGACGAAGAAGCTGAAAAGTGGTTTAACCGCAAAGCAGAAGAAAAAGCAGCAGCGGCTAGCTAATCTTCAACCTCGAAGAAAGAATTTTCACTTAAGTTTATTTAAAGTCACTAAAGTCTGCATTCAACATGCAGGCTTCTAGTTCGGAGATATAAAAAACATGGCAATAGAACATAGAGCACCTATTGAATCAGGATGCCCAGACGGCTTTCAATATATGCACCCCGTTATGCGCAAAAACTATGGCGCATGGGATTATCATGAGCATCCACGCCCAGGCGTTTTATTACACGTAGCAAAAACTGGCGATCAAATTTGGACTGTTCGTGCAGGAACACAACGTATTCTAGATGTGTTCACGTTACGCACACTTTGTGACATCGGTGATAAGTTTGCTGATGGTTACGTGCGTTTCACCATCCGATCAAATATTGAATATATGGTGGCAGACGAAGCAAAAGTACAACCAATGATTGATGCTTTAGAAGCAGAAGGTTTTGTTGTTGGCGGTACTAAGAACTCTGTTGCAATGATCTCTCACACTCAGGGTTGGTTGCACTGCGATATTCCAGGCACTGACGCTTCGGGTGTTGTTAAGGCAATGATGGATGAGCTTATTGATGAGTTCAAAGAAAACAACATGCCTAACCGTGTACATATGACTACATCTTGTTGCCAGATTAACTGTGGTGGCCAAGGTGATATTGCGATTAACGTTCAACATACTAAGCCACCGAAAATTAATCATGACTTAGTATCTAATGTTTGTGAGCGACCTTCAGTAGTCGCCCGTTGCCCAGTGGCAGCGATTAGACCAGCGTTAATTAATGGTAAAGCCTCTTTAGAAGTCGATGAGAAGAAGTGCATCTGTTGTGGTGCCTGCTTCCCGCCATGCCCTCCAATGCAGATTAATGATGCAGAGCATTCTAAATTAGCTATTTGGGTCGGTGGAAATCACTCAAACGCACGTGGCAAACCGACATTCCAGAAATTAGTGGCAGCAGGGATTCCAAACAATCCACCACGTTGGCCTGAAGCAACAGCCATCGTAAAACGCATTCTTACCGCATATAAAGAAGATGCACGTGATTGGGAAAGGATTAACGATTGGGTTGAGCGCGTTGGTTGGCCTCGATTCTTTGAGTTAACTGGACTTCCATTTACTAAGTTCCATATTGATAATTGGAGAGGCGCTCGTCGTAGTCTTAACTCTTCAACCCATATTCGTTTTTAAGATAAGGGAGTTTATTAGTGAAATTTGGAATTTTAGTCAACGAAGGCCCATACACGCATCAAGCCTCTGACACTGCATATGAATTTGCTAAGTCAGCGATCGAAAAAGGTCACGAAATTTTCCGTGTGTTTTTCTATCATGATGGTGTGAATAACGGTACGTCACTTGCGGTACCCCCGCAGGATGATCGTCATATACCGAATAGATGGTCCGAGCTAGCGAAAGAACATGGCGTCGATTTAGTGCTATGTGTGGCTGCAGCTCAACGTCGCGGCATGCTGGATGAAGATGAAGCTAAGCGTAACGGCAAAACTTCAAACAACGTGGCAGAAGGGTTTCGTATTTCTGGCTTAGGTCAGCTAATCGAAGCTGGAATTCAGGCAGACCGCATGGTCGTCTTTGGCGACTAGTAAGGGAGATTCATTATGGAAGACGGCGAACAAATCATAAAAAAATTCATGTACATGAATCGTAAGTCACCTTACGGAACAATCTATGCGCTTGAATCGTTAGAAGTTGTATTAATCGCAGCAGCATTTGATCAAGACGTCAGTCTTGTGTTTGCAGACGATGGTGTTTATCAATTAATGAAAGGTCAAAACACAGAAGAAATTGGGATGAAGAATTTTTCTCCAACTTATTCTGCGTTAGGTGATTACGATATTAAGAAGATTTACATCGAAAAAGAATCGTTAGAAGAGCGTGGATTGTCTTTAGATGATTTACAAGATTTGAAATACGAAGACGAAGATGATGATTGGGCTGAAAAAGACTCTATTCATCTTGTTTCACGTGAAGAGCTTGCTGAAGTAATTGATCAGCAAGACGTCGTATTTAGTTTTTAAAGGATAAAGTATATGGCAATGCTACATACAGTTAATAAAAGCCCATTTGAAAAAAATTCACTTGATTCATGCATGCGCTTAGCAAAGGCGAGTAGTGCAGTACTACTCATCGAAGATGGCGTTGTGGGCGCAATGAAGGGTACTAAGCATTCAAAAAATGTTACTGATGCAATGGCAAACATTTCATTTTATGTGCTTGGTCCTGATCTTAAAGCACGTGGTTTAAGTGAGGAGAATGTTGTCGATGGGATAAAAGTGGTTGATTACAGCGGCTTTGTTGATCTAGCAGCAGAATATGAGTCAGTTCAAGCCTGGCTGTAATTTATTAAATTATTGATCTTTGTTCTAATCGTACAAGGATCTAGATTTGCAATTAGCAATAATACGATAGGAGATACACATGCCAATAGAAGTTGATGGTCAAAGTTATGAGACTGACGAAGAAGGTTACTTAGCAGATTTGAACCAATGGAGACCAGAGCTTGCAACAGCAATGGCTGTCGCTGATGGCGCTCCCCTTACAGAAGACCACTGGGAAGTTGTTAACTTTCTTCGTGAGTACTACGAAGAGTATCAAATCGCTCCAGCAGTACGCGTTTTAACAAAAGCGATTGGTAAGAAGCTTGGAAAAGACAAGGGAAATAGCAAGTACCTATATGAGCTATTCCCATATGGTCCAGCTAAGCAAGCGTGTAAATACGCGGGTCTTCCTAAGCCAACAGGTTGCGTATAAGTTAGTTTGATGAAAAACCGAGTAAGTCTGACTTGCTCGGTTTTGTCATGAATGAGCTTTAATACTTTTATATAATGTCTATTTTATTCGCCATATTATTTTATGCCGCAACGGCAATCTTAGTGTTTGGTGTCGCGTATAAAGTTCGCAAATACATTAAGACCCCCGCACCTTTAAAAATACCGACAACGCCAGCACCGACGACTCGTTCTGGGGTTGCGTTTCGTATGCTTAAAGAGATTACGATCTTCGAAAGTCTGTTTAAAGCTAATAAATGGATTTGGCTATTTGGGTGGTTATTTCACTTTGGTTTATTGTTGGTGTTATTGCGTCACTTACGTTATTTCACTGATCCAGTATGGTGGTGGGTGTCATTACTACAACCATTTGGAAAATACGCATCAATCGCTATGCTTTTTGGTTTAGGCGGTCTATTGCTACGACGCATCGTCGTTGATCGCATTCGTTATATATCAGCACCCTCTGATTATTTGATGTTGCTACTTATTATTGGCATTGGAGCAACTGGTGCTTTAATGACGTTTGTTACTCATACAGACATTGTTACGTTGAAAACATATTTGTTGGGCTTAATGGTGTTTGATATTCGCACTATGCCTACTGATACTATTTTAGTTATTCATTTGTCCTTAGTGATTACGTTAATGGCGATATTCCCAATTTCTAAGTTGCTGCATGCGCCAGGCATATTCTTTAGTCCAACTCGTAATCAAGTGGATAATCCACGTGAGAAAAGACATATCGCAGCATGGGCAGTTAAGCTGGAATCTTCCAAGTAAATAATTAAAAGAGCATAAGAACAATGGCCGTCGCTAAATTTGAAGTCCCGGAATTAAAAGAATATCCAATTATTCCGAAGTTAAAAAAAGGCGCCATGGCGCATAGCGCACCTTATGTGGCCAAAGAAAAGTTTCAAACGCCGTTAGGGTACCCTGGGGAGTTAATCGATAACTGGAAAGAAGTTGCGATTGAAAAAATGGGCGAACTTACTAATAAGTATCGTTCATTGTCTGTCTATTTAGATTCTTGTGTGAAGTGTGGGGCTTGTACAGACAAGTGTCATTACTATCTGGGGACAACTGACCCTAAAAACATGCCAGTGGCACGCCAAGATTTATTCCGCAAAGTGTATCGACGTTATTACACCTTAGCTGGAAAGTTAGCGCCTAAATTAGTCGGTGCAGAAGATCTTACCGAAGAAGTATTAGATGATTGGTATACTTATTTCCATCAATGCTCACAGTGTCGACGATGTTCTGTGTACTGTCCATATGGTATCGATACCGCAGAAATCTCCATGGCTGCGCGTGAAATTATGGACACGGTCGGTAAAGGTCAAAAATATTGCAACGAGATTATCAGCAAAGCGCAAATTTTAGGTAATAATTTAGGTCTACCAGAACCAGCGTTAGTTAATACGTTAGAAGGTCTGGAAGAAGATATCGAAGAAGAGACAGGCGTTGTCGTTAAAATGCCTCTCGATGTGAAAGGTGCTGACGTATTATTGATTACGCCATCTGCCGATTTCTTCGCAGAACCACATATTGATGGACTGATCGGTTACGCAAAAGTATTTCACGAAGCGGGTATCTCTTGGACGATGAGTTCATATGCAAGTGAAGCGGCTAACTTTGGTATGTTCATTGGAAGTTACGAGAACATGCAGAAATTGGCGTTACGCATTCGTCAAGCAGCACTTGATTTAGGTGTTAAACGCATTGTCTTCGGCGAGTGTGGACATGCATGGCGTGTTGCCTATAGTTTCTTAAATACATTAGCGGGTCCGTTTGATTTCTTGGATCAGAATTATCCAGTGCCACAACATATCTGTGAAGTGACACATGGCTTGATTGAAGATGGAAGCATTAAGTTAGATAAGTCGGGTAACGATCATATGACGTTGACTTACCATGATTCATGTAACGTTGCGCGTGCATCACGCATGGGTGACAAGCCGGGTGGTCAATTTACAATTCCACGCGACATTATTAAAGCAAGTTGTAATAATTACTACGACATGCCTGAGCATTCAATAAAAGAAGGCACTTTTTGTTGTGGTGGTGGTGGCGGTCTATTAACAGACGATTTAATTGAATTACGTGTTAAAGGTGCAATGCCGCGTATGCAAGCACTTAAACAGGTAACTGAACAGAATGGTGTGACACATATGGCAGCAATTTGTGCGATATGTAAAAGCCAGTTCTCAAAGATATTTCCATATTACGATTTTGAGATGGATCAAATTGTCAGTGTTCATCAGCTCGTGAGTAATGCCATTGTCTTAACAGGACAAACAAATGGCGAGAGTGATGACGAAGATTCAACGTCGAATGATGTTGAAACAGCTTAACTAAATTAAATTTGTATTAGGTAACTAGGAGCAAAGTAATGGCTACATCAAAGGATGACATGTCATGCAAACTTACATTTCGTTTGTATGAAGATGGTGACCACCAGTGGGGAAATTTAGGTGATCAAATTTTTTTAGAAGACACATCTCATAAGTGCCCTACTTACGTTCACCGCACACCGCCATGCCAAGGAAGTTGCCCGTCTGGTGAAGATATTCGTGGATGGTTAGATATTGTTCGTGGCATAGAAAAGCCACCCGAAGGCGTGACTATGCAAGAGTACGCATTCCGTCGCTCAACTGATGCTAACCCGTTCCCATCAATGATGGGTCGAGTATGTCCTGCACCTTGCGAAGAGGGTTGTAACCGTAACCATGTAGAAGATTTTGTGGGTATTAATTCTGTAGAGCAATACATTGGTGATACTGCCACAACAGAAGGGTTTAAATATGAAGCGCCGGCCAAATTAAGTGGCAAGAAAATTGCCATTATCGGTGGCGGACCTGCAGGTTTAGCCGCGGCATACCAGCTACGTCGTAAAGGCCACGCTAGTGTTATTTTTGATGATCATGATGAGTTAGGAGGGATGTTCAAATACGGTATTCCTGGCTACCGAACTCCACGCGATTTTCTAAATGCGGAAATCCAAAGAATTTTAGACTTAGGTGATATCGAAGTGCGTTTAAATACGCGTATCGGTCGTGACATTCCTATTGAGGATGTAGAAAAAGAATATGATGCAGTAGTTTGGGCGCTAGGTTGTCAATCTGGCCGAAGTCTTCCCGTGCCTAACGGTGATGCACCGAACTGTGTTGCTGGCGTTAAGTTCTTAGAAGCATTCAACAAAGGCATTTTGAAAGTAACGGCTAACCGCGTGGTATGTGTGGGTGGTGGTGATACTTCAATTGACGTTGTCTCTGTTGCACGTCGATTAGGTAAAATTTCTAAGCTAGATAAGAAAGAAGCACCCGAGCATGTGATTGGTGGCTATGTTGCCCATGATGCAGCTTACGCAGCTGCGCGTGAAGGCGCAGAAGTGACACTAACTTCATTGTTTGAACGTGACGGCATGACTGCTGCCGAGCATGAAGTGCATGATGCTATTCATGAAGGTGTGCGCATTGATAACGGCGTAATGCCGGTAGAAGTCATTGTTAATGACGAGGGCCGCGCAATCGCTTTACGCATGGCTAAGTGTAAATTAGAAGATGGTCGTCCAACACCGGTTGAAGGCACTGAATACGAAATCGAATGTGACTTAATTGTTTCTGCAATTGGTCAAGGTGGTGATTTTGAGGGTCTTGAAGCATTCAATAATGGTCGTGGTTTGATTGATGCTGATAAGCATTATCAAGTGCCGGGTAAAGAAGGTCACTTTGTATGTGGCGATATTATTCGTCCGCATTTGTTAACAACCGCTATTGGCCAAGCATCAATTTGCGCAGATAGCGTTGACTTTTATCTTAATAAAAAAGAATTTGCTAAACGTCCTAAAGTGGATGTACATCATTTTAGTTTGTTAGAAAAACTACAAGAGACTGGATTAGAGCCTGAAGACTATGAGCCAGGTTATACTCTTGGTACTGATGAAGCCGACTTCTCGGTACATAATTACGAGGATCGTTCAGCGCAAGAAATTATTGCAGCGGATAGATTGTTTCTAGGTCATTTTGAGTTTACACCGAGAGTATTACGTGAATCACACGGACCTGATTCAGAAGAAGTACTAGGTCACTTTGAAGAGCGTATGATTGGCTTAACAGAAGAGAAAGCTGTTGAAGAAGCCGGTCGTTGCATGAGCTGTGGTATGTGCTTCGAGTGTGATAACTGTGTAATCTATTGCCCACAAGATGCAGTGTTCAGAGTTAAGAAAGATCAAAAAACCACTGGACGCTATGTAGATACTGACTATGATAAGTGTATCGGTTGTCATATCTGCGCTGATGTATGCCCTACAGGTTACATCGACATGGCGTTAGGTGATCACTAAAATAGCAATTAACTAAAAGCTTAATAATAAATTAGCACAGTATGACTGGAGTCACAGGTGTAAACATTCTTAGGAATGTTTTAATAGGGCTATTATTAGCCGTCATTAGCTCAGCTACGATAGCGGATGGAAGCAAAGTGCCTCCTCCCAATGGTGCTCAGTGCGTTGAGGATTCAGTGTGGATGCGTACACATCATTTCGAGACAGTGTTGCATCAACGCGATGAAACAGTCTTGCGCGGTATTCGCACCGAGAAGCATAGTCTGAAAAATTGCATTGATTGCCATATCACTGCAAATGAGGATGGAGAATATGCACGCTACTCAAATAGTGAAGAGCACTTCTGCGCAAGTTGTCATACGTTTGCCGCAGTCAGTGTCGATTGCTTTCAGTGCCATGCAGATCGCCCAGAGTCGGCAGTACGTGAAGCAATTAAACAACATAATACGAACGGCACCAATCCTCATGAAGAGTTGAAGACCAGTGCGAGCGAGTTAATCTTGAAATCTAGTCTATTGTCAGCACAGTCAAAATGAATAACGTCGTCAGTAAAGCATACAAGCTATTACGTAAGTCTGAGCAGGTAACAGGTGAGCAACAAACCGATCAAAGTAAGCGTTCTTTTATAGGAGGTTTAGTCGGTGCATCTGGTTTGGCTGTTGCACCGGGTGTGATGCTTTATGAAACTGCTTCAGCAAAACCTGTTGATCAAGCGGTCACGAATAAAGTGCGTTGGGGAATGCTGGTTAACGTTAACCAGTGTACAGAAGATTGTAATGCTTGTGTTACAGCCTGTAATGATGAGCATGGATTATGGCCTGAAGAAGGTTCAAGTACTGATTCTCAATGGATTAGAAAACTTACGGTTAAAGATCCATCCACTGAAAATACAAAATCATTTCCAGTGATGTGCCAACATTGCGAGCACCCTCCATGTGTTGACGTATGTCCTACAGGGGCATCGTTTAAACGAGAAGATGGCATTGTGTTAGTTAACATGCATACATGTATCGGATGTCGCTACTGCATGATGGCGTGTCCATATAAGGCAAGATCATTCGTGCACGAAGTATTGGAAGATCAATTGCCAAGTACGCCACGCGGTAAAGGTTGCGTTGATAGCTGTAATATGTGCGTACATAAGATTGATGCGGGTGAAAATACAACGGCATGTGCACAAGCGTGTGAAAAAGATGGTCATCAAGCGATAGTATTTGGCGACCTTAATGATTCACAAAGTGAAATTTCAAAACGCCTAAAAGACTTCGGTGGCACGCAGATTCGTGCTGACCTAGGGTTGAATACTGGTGTTAGATATCAAGGTTTGTAAAAGCATGGATACCTTAAGATATAGTACTATCGCAGCAACTTCATCTAAGTTTTGGATGTTGCTCGGTGGTTTAGCATTAGTTGTTCTGATTGGTGTGTTGTCGGCGCATCATATGGAAGTAGAAGGTCATGTTATTACTGGCATGAATAACCAAATAGTGTGGGGGCTCCCTCATGTGTTTGCGATATTCCTAATTGTCGCCGCTTCTGGGGCACTCAATGTTGCATCCATTGCTTCTGTCTTTGGTAAAACTGAGTACAAACCATTAGCAAGGCTATCTGCACTACTAGCAATTGCATTATTAGCTGGCGGGTTAGCCGTATTAGTCTTAGATCTTGGTCGTCCAGACCGATTGATCGTGGCAATGACCCAGTACAACTTCAAGTCGATTTTTGCTTGGAATATTATTTTATATGCTGGTTTCTTTGCCATTGTTGGTATCTACATCTGGTCGATGATGGATTACAGCATACAAAAATACAGCAAAAAAGCAGGCTTATTTGCATTCATATGGCGTTTGATGTTGACGACGGGTACCGGTTCAATTTTCGGTTTTTTGGTAGCACGAAGTGCTTATGATACCGCTATGTTGGCGCCTATGTTTATCATTATGTCTTTTGCATTCGGCTTGGCATTTTATATTTTAGTGTTGCTTGCTTCATACACGTGGACGCAGCGTCCGCTAGGCGACTACATATTAAATAGACTGCGTAACTTGCTAGGTGTATTTATTGCCAGCGTATTGTATTTTGTGACCGTATATCATGTGACGAATCTATACGCGACAGAACACCATGCCGTCGAAAAATTCCTACTAGTTGATGGTGGTATCTACACATCATTATTTTGGATTGGCCAAGTGCTAATAGGTGGATTGATTCCACTCGCCTTAGTCTATATGCCACAAGTTAAGAACTGCCGTAAAACTTTAGTAGCAGCATGTGGAATGGTTATATTAGGTGGTTTCACACAGGTATATATCATTGTCGTTGGCGGGCAAGCCTTTCCATTAGAGCTATTCCCAGGAATGGAAATTAGTAGCTCGTTCTTTGATGGAGAAGTGGGGCAATACTGCCCAAGTATTTGGGAAATGCTATTAGGCATTGCAGGCATCGCAATAACGTTACTGATAGTAACAGTGGGTGTCGCGATACTTGATTTTCTTCCAGATAGTCTTTCAGATAAAATCATCGAAGCGAAAAAGTAATCTAAGACATGCGATTTCCTGCATGTCTATCAAGACGTGATGTCCATCACGTCTTAGTCAGTCATTGCTAAAGAATTCTATTAGCGAGCATCAAATTGTTCTGTAACGCTAACTTATAAGTGTTGATTTCAAATGCAATGCATCCCAAGTGTTTGAGTCTAATTTTTATATTTTAGAGGCAGTCCATGCACGCCGAATTCAACTTAAATGCTCAAAATAATTCAGCCCAACAAAATGAACAACAATCATATGCTGAAGATACACAGAGTATATTTGGCAGAAAGGTGGCATGCGCTCTTGTCAGCACGGAACAAGATAAGGTTCAACCGAGTGACTAAAGCCACTTTCAAGTGGTGGCGGTATCTATGGCGGCAATGGTTGCAGTAGTTGCAATATATTTGGTTTTTGTGCCGGTACTTTAACTACTAGTAAACGGTAGGCTTTTATTTGGATTTAAAATTTGATTAGGGTCAAATTGTGCTTTGATGTTTCTCATCAGATTGAGTTCATGTGTGCCAATCTCTTTCGCAACATGGTCACGTTTAGTTATGCCGATACCATGTTCGCCAGATATAGTGCCATCTAGTGCTAATACCGTATCAAATATCTTGTCTAGGCAGTCTAATGCATTTTGATTTTGTATACTGTCTTCTGCGTCATACATAATATTGACATGAAGGTTGCCATTGCCAGCATGACCAAAATTAACAATAGGTATTTTGTAGTCAGTGGATAACGAATCTAAGGTATCAAGCAATTTGCTTAACTTAGGGATAGGCACGACAACATCTTCGTTTATTTTATTTGGTGCTAAATTACGTAAAATGGGCGAAAGTGCTTTACGTGCCTGCCAAAGAGTTTTTTTCTCAATCTCAGTTGTAGCACGTTGAATTTCAACTTGTTGATTATTCGACAGTGCTTGTTCTATCTTAGCAGTACTGATTGCAAGCGACTCTGAATCTCCGTCAATTTCTATCATTAACATTGCATGTGCATTGTCGGGTAATATTACATCGCTATGAGTGCGAATTAACTCAATGGCATGATGATCCATGAATTCAATGGCGCAAGGGGAATGTAATTGTGAACTGATATTTTGTATAGCATCGCAAGCACCTCGATGGTTTTTATACAGTGCGCGGATAGTATTTCTCTCTGGAGCCAGGGGAATAATTTTTAATTCAGCCTCGGTAATGACGGCTAACGTTCCCTCTGAGCCTACAATTAAACGAGTAAGGTCTAATCCCACTACGCCCTTAGTTGTTTTGCTTCCAGTGTGAATAGTCTGTCCGTCACCCGTGACGGCTTTTAGCTGCAGAGTGTTGTCACGTGTGGTGCCATATTTAACTGCGCGAGGACCTGCCGCGTTGCAAGCTAAGTTTCCTCCGATACTGCAAAACTCTGCACTGCTTGGATCAGGCGCCCAAAAGAAGTTTTTTTCTTTCAAATAATTCTGTAGAGTAAGATTGGTGACGCCTGCTTGTACGCGTACGCTTCGGTTGCCTAAGTCGCAATTCAAGATTTTATTCATGCGCTCCATTGACATCACAATGCCACCTGAAGTTGGCACTGAAGCACCAGTCGTGCCAGTGCCGCGTCCGCGTGTGGTAAGCGGGACGTTGAATTGATTGCATAGCTGGATGCAACTAACTACTTGCTCATGATTGTCAGGTAATACGACTGCATCGGGTGGATAATGAATTTTGCTATTGTCGTAACCGTAAGGCCAACAATCTGCTGCTTCTAATAATAAATTGTTTTCAGTGAAAATTATTTTCAGCTGGGGAATTATTTCAGCGGGAAGAATAGTAGACACTATTCTATCCGAGCAGTTGTTGGTCAATCAATTCGCATAAGCAATGCAGTACTAATAAATGTACTTCTTGTATACGTGCTGTTGAAGGTCCAGGCACGCGTATTTCGATATCATTTTTTTGGATAAGTGCGCCCACTTCCCCGCCATCTCGACCTGTGAGTGCGATTATGCGAGCACTTCTTTCATGTGCGGCATGCATGGCTTGCACAATGTTTGCGGAACTACCACTTGTGGTAATGACGAATAAAATGTCGTCAGCCTGTCCAAGTGCTCGTACCTGCTTTGCAAATATTAAACTGTAGTCGTAATCATTTGCGATCGATGTCAGCGTTGAGCTATCCGTTGTTAGTGCGATCGCAGGTAAAGGCTGTCGTTCTCTTTCGTAGCGATTTAATAACTCCGATGAAAAATGTTGCGCGTCGGCTGCTGAGCCACCATTGCCGCAAGTTAAAATTTTATTACCTGCAAGGAGACTGGAAGTCATTAATAACGCGGCATCGGAAATTGGTCCAGCAATCACACTTAAAGCATTCTGTTTGGTTTGAATGCTGTCAGCAAAAGATTTTTCTATTTGTTTAATTGGGTTCACTATTAGCTATCCATAAATGCATTGGTAACCCATTCAGGCTCTTGTTGTGGTGATAGAGCAACAACATCGAATCGGGTGGGTTGATTAGTGGGGTGTTTTTGTAGGTAATGATTAGCGGTAAAAACAAGCTTGCGTTGCTTATTGCTGTCTACGGATTCAGCTGCACTGCCAAATCTTATTGAACTGCGATATCGCACTTCGATAAAAACTAACGTATCTAAATCCCGCATAATTAAATCTATCTCGCCATAACGGCAATAATAGTTTCTTTGTACTAAAGATAATCCATTGCGCTGCAAGAAACTGCAAGCGACATCTTCAGCCTTTTTTCCAGTTAAGCGTTGGTTCGTCATGCGATAATCAAATTATTCGTTTGAGAACTGCGGCAGTAATGTAGGTTTCCCATTCACAAACTGAGCCCAATTAAGTTCACGGAAAATCTTATTGCCACCCTGGATTTTAAGTTTTCCAGTGAGTCCGTTATAACGCTCATAAGGTAATGCCGCGAGTTCTGCTAATTTTAAAGGCAAGTAATAAGCATCAATGCCTAGTGCCGCAAATCTTGGTAATAACCGATAAGCTTCGCCGGCTTCAAGTTCAAGCAGTTCGCGCATAATCTCATGGTCTGCCGAGGGTTCTAATAACCAAGGAATATCGCAGTATAAAACACCATTAATGTCTCGGTCTCTATAAACATTTTCAATGCCTGAAAATACGTATGATGTACTGTAGACAGGTAGATCAGTGGCATAGTAATAATTGATCTGAGGGCGAATTAAACGTGCGGTAGCTGGTGATGCAACCATAAACACCATGTCTACATCCTGGCGGCGACGTGGTTCATACTCAATATTTTTTCCCAGTGTCGATTTGAGTTTTCGATAGCGCGCTTCACTTTGATCTAGTTGTAAGGCTAGTTTCAATGGGGCAGAAAAGTCGGTGTCGTTAGGTGCGTAGTATTGCGTGTTTAAAACGATACCATTAAGTCCTTCGAAGCGAGATTGAAATGCTTCGGCAAGTCTTTGCCCCCAATCTCCATTAGGTGCCATAATGATTGCGCTGAAATGTTCATCTAGTGAGGCGCGCTCAGCAACTTGCGCGGCTTCATCTTCTGGTAATAGGCCGAACTGAAATAAATTGCTAGGCACCTGTGTGTTGCCTGAAACATAGTTGAGCGTTAATACTGGAACAGGTAGCTCGGCTTGTTGTGATAGCAACTCAACAGATTCTTTATTTAAAGGTCCGATAATAAAGTCTGCCCCATCATCCACAGCTCGCTGGTAGTGGTAAATAATATCTGCAGAATTATCACCTGTATCATATAGCTCGATATGTGGAGCATATTGATCTGCTGTTCGTAGTTCTCTGGCTGAGACAATGCCTGCGTAAATAACTTCTGCAAGTTTTGCATAACGCCCAGTCATTGGAAGTAATAATGCAATTCTTTCTGGCACTGCAAAGAAATTTTCAAAACTTTCTAGTATTGATGTCACTAAATTATCAGACGCTGGATGATCGAGGTGAGCGTTGCGCCAGTCACTGAGTGCGTAATTAAGCTGTTCTATACTTGAGTATGGCGCACGCTTGGTTTGTGCAAGCTCAATCCATCCAGCAAGTTCCTGATGGCTCTCGTTTAGCCATGAGATTAATTCTTCGTCACGAGCAAGCGCGAGCAAGCGCCAAATTTCATTTTGATTATAGGAAGTGTCTGAATGAGCGCTAAGATGTTGTGATATTTCCATCCTTGTTTTTAAACTTGAATAAGTATCACCTATGCCATTGAATGCTTGTGCGCGTAGTTCAAGAATATCTGTCATGTGTGTTGGCGCGCGAGTCATTAATGATTCTGGTAATAAAGAGAGTACCTCATTGAATTGTTCATGCTGAATGACGATATTTGATTCGGCAATACGTTTGCGAGGAATTAGCTCGAATGTTAAATTTTGCTCGTCAATCAAATTAAGATATTGTTGGGCGATATCATAATTGTTTGCTGAGATAGATAATTCTGCCGCTTGTAATTGGAACTGTTCTTTCTGAGGAGATGATTCAGTTTGCGAAACTAGCCAGTAAATTTCTGCTGCTTTTTGATGCTGCCCTTGTTTAGTAAGCTTTTGAGCTTTTCTGATATCAATATTAGCCGACTGTGAATCCGTCTTGGTGGGGAAACCAGTTCCACAACTGCTTATTAGCAGCGTGAATATAATCAGGGTCAAGCAATGTGCTATGGTGTGTCGGGCTTTATTATTCATGAATTTTTGTTATTTGATTTAATCGTGTTACTTGGGTCTTGAGGTGAGAATTTGGCCACACTGTATATTGTTGCAACCCCAATTGGCAATCTTAAGGATATCACTTTACGTGCACTTGAGACGTTAGAAAATGTGGTATTAGTCGCTGCAGAAGATACACGCGTAGCTAAGAAACTCTTAAGTGCTCACGGTATTTCCACGCGGCTTATTTCTTATCATCAACATAATGCCTCTCAACGTGACCCACAACTGTTGCTCGAAATAGAGCAAGGTAAAGATATCGCCTTAATCACTGATGCGGGTACACCGCTAGTCAGTGACCCAGGGCACTCTTTGGTCGCAATATGTCGGCAAAAAGGAGTGGAGGTTGTACCTATTCCTGGCGCATGTGCATCGATCACAGCGCTATCTGTGAATAATTTCAATATTACTCGATTCTCCTTTGAAGGGTTTTTGCCTGCTAAGCATTCAGCACGTATCAGTCGGCTGCAGCAATTAAGCCTATGTCAATATGCCACTGTCTTATACGAAGCTAAGCACCGTATAGTTGCTGTGCTAGAAGATGTTCAATCGACATTTGGAGCAGAAAGAAAGCTAATGATTGCACGTGAGCTGACTAAAATGCATGAACAAATCATATCGGGTGAAGTGCAACAATTATTAGAGAAGATAAAAGATGAGACGATTCCGCTTAGGGGGGAGTTTGTAGTTGTTATAGAAGGAGCAGACGGAAGTGCACAAAACGACATAGATTTGCAGAATATGCGTTTATTGTTCTCCAAAGTAGCCTCTGTAATGAGTCATAGAGATGCAGTTAGCTTGGCCACCAGTCTAACTTCATTGCCTAAGAACACTTTGTATGATCTGGCTAGTGAATATTATTCATCAAATGAATAGTGTTATTGTTAGTGGGGCTATATATTCTTGGCAGTGATACCTTAAATCGTTTAGTGATACAGTCACTTAGAGAGTTGGTCGAGGCAATCGCTGTTGTTTAGTCAATAGAGGAAAGTCCGGGCTCCGTAGGGCAAGGTGCCAGGTAACGCCT
>WASW01079414.1_pt1 | contig 19639 bp, 14 predicted proteins | sample 5698521 | NCBI WGS metagenome assembly WASW01 (sample SAMN11175560, study PRJNA528189) | sponge metagenome | isolation source: marine sponge | host: Leucetta | place: Antarctica: Western Antarctic Peninsula, King George Island | collected 2013-01
TTCAGAACCAGCATGCACATGAACCAGTTTTTGTTTTGGCACCGGGATTTTGAACATCGTATAACCGCCGGTGGTCATTTCACCAAGCCGCGGGCCGAGGGCCAAAATGACATCAGCGTCGGCAACCATCTGCCCGAGTTTGGGGTTGATGCCGATGCCGATATCACCAGCATAAAGATCATGGCTGTTATCAAAAAGGTGCTGGAAGCGGAAGGCACAAGCCGTCGGTAGGTGGTTGGTTTCGGCGAAGGACAAATAGTCGCTGCAGGCCTGTTCATCCCACCCACTGCCGCCAAGGATGGCAAGTGGATGTTCGGCACCGGCGAGTAGACCCTTTAGGGTTTCCATATCCGCGGGGCCGGGATGGGCCTCGATTTTTGTCGCTGCTGTAATCTCGCTCGACTTAGCGTGATCGACCAGCATGTCTTCCGGTAGGGCCAGAACCACCGGACCGGGCCGTCCGGACATGGCAATATGAAAGGCGTGGCTGATGTATTCTTGCATGCGCGATGCATCGTCGATTTGCGCAGTCCATTTACTCATTTCGCCGAACATGCGGCGGTAATCGACTTCCTGGAACGCTTCGCGGTCCATCATTGGTCGGGCGACCTGACCAATAAACAGGATCATTGGTGTCGAATCCTGATACGCAATATGAACGCCGGCACTGGCGTTGGTGGCGCCCGGCGCGCGGGTGACAAAACAGATGCCGGGGCGCCCAGTCAATTTACCATAGGCGTCGGCCATCATTGCCGCCCCGCCTTCCTGACGGCACGTGATCATGTCGATCTCGTTCGACGCATATAGTGCATCAAGCACGGCGAGATAACTCTCGCCGGGGACACCAAAGGCCATGTCGACATTGTTTATACGGAGTGCATCAACCAGAAGTTCAGCGCCGGTGCGGGTAGGGGTGGTGTTCATGATGGCCTCAATAAGTGGAAAATTCGATGATCTAAGCCTATACAACCTTGGCACGGACTTGTCATGGTCGTTTCAAATTACCGTGATTACCGCGCGAGGCGCTTACCTGTATGGGAGGTAACAACTAGTATTATGCGAAACAGGAGAGACATATGAAGCCACGGGATATTTTTACAATTGCCGTTTTTTTGACGACCGCGTTGGGTTTACCAATTTTGGCGAATGCAGCCGCAATGATATCTGGCCCAGTGCATGTTATAGAGGGCGATCTGCTTAAGGTTGGGACGCAAACCGTTCGATTATATGGCATTGATGCGCCGGAAAAAGATCAGATGTGTACGGGTCCGAAGCGAAAACACAATTGCGGGCATATTGCGGCTACGGGCCTAATGGACCTGACCGCTGGCCTTAAGAAGGTCACCTGCGAGCCGTTGGGCACCAGTTTTGATGGTTATACTATTGCCCGCTGCCGTGATCCGCATGGTTTTGATCTCAGTCAGCAGATGATTTATACTGGCTGGGCTTTTGCAACTCCGGCTGCGTCCGCCGGGTTTCATGAGTTGCAGGAGAAATCTCGCCGCGCCAAGCGCGGCATGTGGAAGTGGCAGGTTATGCGCCCGTGGCGATGGCAGTCCATGCAATGAATTTTTACGTGTGTGATAGGGGTCACTGCCAGGCTCAGCGCTGTCAGCTACAGTACCGTTGATATTCACAATCTCTCCTTACCGGGCCTCACGTTTTGGCCCGGTATTTTTTTGCCTGTTTTCATAATCCGTTCAAATTCCTGTACGCGACCCTAAACGTTCTAATCTTTGGTCGCCCATTGATCCATGATTTGGGCCAGGCGGCGAGATTTTTGATTAAGAGATTTGACATTCAGTTGGCTAAGATTGTTCTGATAAAGGCGGCAAGTTTCTCCAAGGACCTCAACCGCTTCTTTTAATGTCTGTGTAACTTCAACAAATTCCCGGGTGGTTTTTTGAGCCTCAAGCTTTACCGAATTCAAAGCGGCAATTGATGCATTTAATTTTTCGCGGTCTACCGGTGCGGTCCTGTCATCGAGACGCTTGGATTCAAATTGTACAATATTATTCACGTCAATAACTCCAATGCAGGACATCCGAGCCCAAAAATATGAGGCATGAAAAACCCGAGGCGGTTTTTATGTACTCTTACGTTAACGTCATATTTTTATGTGAATAGTCAGGTAAATCCCTGACAATCAAAGGTATATTTCGATTGCAAATGAGACAGCCTGAAGGTGTTGAGGAACGGAACAGGTATTCTACCTTATCCGTTCCATCATGATATGCACCTTCTGCGGCCGTTTTCGTTAGAAACTTGATTTAGAAACAAGCGTTACGCCATCAGGCCGCCGTCAAGTATTGCGCTTCTTCAATTATCCGTTGCAGGCCAGCCTTCTCGTTTGTCGAAACATCGAGGAAACGAACAGGAATATCGCCGTCATCACTGACCCGTGCCGTCAGGCCATTGATGCGCTCAAGTCCTTCAAACGTTATTTGAACGGTTTGGCCTTCACTGGTTTCGACGCCATGCAAATCAAACGACGCGCCGCCGAGGGAAAGGTTGTGAACCGCGCAACCACTTTCGGATTGACCGTCGATCATTACAGCTGCCGTGATTTCCAACTCGTGCCGCTTATGGTCGCGCTTCTGACCTGACGTTTCGTCGATCCCGCGTTCAACTTCATGGCCGAACTTGTCGACTTGTTCCGTCAACTCCCGTGATGTCTTGTTAACGTTGTCCGCCAATGTGCGGGTGTTTTCTGACTCTTTGGTGACAGCTTCAATGCCGGTGACAGCTTGTTCCACTTCAGTTGCTGCCTGCGACATACGGTCTGAAATGGCACCCGTGGATTTGGCCTGCTCATTCATCATTTCCGTGACTTCAGATGCCGATCGATCAATCCGGCCAATCGTATCGGAAATTATTTTCAGGATATCCACCGTTGCGCCTGTGGCTTGTTGGATGGCTTCAACCTGTCCATTGATTGTCTCCGTCGCAGATGATGTTTGCGCGGACAGGTTTTTGACTTCGCTGGCGACGACTGCAAACCCCTTACCGGCGTCGCCAGCGCGGGCGGCTTCGATCGTCGCGTTGAGTGCAAGCAGGTTGGTTTGCTCGGCAATATCACGAATGATTTGACCGGCTTCGCTGATCTCCTGTGTGGTGGTATCCAGTTTGTGTATAAGGTCGCCTGCTTGCGCGGCGTGTTGAACCGCCTCGCTGGCGATACGACTGTTCTCGGCAACCTGTCCGGTAATATCATTGATCGTCATTGACATGTCGCCAAGCGAATCTGTTGTCATTCTGACGTCTTTATAGGCTGCGGACGCCGCTGCAGCGGCTTGATTGGCTTGGGCGCTGCCCCGCTCGGCAACTTCGCGCATGTTGTTGGCGGTTGACTGCATCACCGCTGCAGCCTGCTTGACCTGATTAACTGCCCGGTTGGTCACACCCTTAAGGTCATCGGCCATGTCAAAGGACTGGCGTTTTCTTGATCGTTCGGCCTGGTGTTCTTGAGTATCCTGCTCGAGACGCATCTGTTTTCGTTCAATGGCGTTTTGTTTCCATTCTTCGAGCGCCAGGGCCATTTTCCCGATCTCGTCACCGCGCTTGGTGTTCGGAATTTCGACGTCCAGTTGACCATCCCCAAGCTTGCCGGCGGCATCGATAATTTGATTTAGCGGCCGCTTGAGGCTGAATTGGGCGATCCAGATAAAATAGCCGAGAACCAACAACTGCATTATTACGCGGCCACTCATCGTTAAAACACCATCATCAAGTGCGGAATCGACGAGTGCGCCGACAACAGAAGTATTGTCTTTCTGGTCGGCATGGAACTGTTTGCCAAACTCATCGATCTGAGTTAGCGCGCTTTTATGGGCGGCGGCGATCTTGTCTGACCCACCAGCTTCGGCAACAAGTGTTTCTAACGTGCTTTTGAACGCATTGGTCATTTCATCAATTTGTGCTGACGTTCGCTGCCCACTTTTGTCGACCTGGTTATGAATTTCTGTGAAACTGCCATTGGTTCCCCAAAAGGCAAACAACAGTGCCAGGATCCCGAACACCTGACCGACATTCCCAATCCCAATCTGTTTGACGATACTCATTTGACTATCCTATCTAATTTAGCCCTCAAGCTATTTCGCCGCAGCGGCGATTGAACACGGTGCACAAAGAGCCTGCGCACAATTTTATTTACCCAGCCTTCTAAGCGGCCTTTAGGGGATGTGGTATCAGCATACTCGAAAATACGCCGATTTGTAGTAGTTTCATGCCTGTAACTGACAGAAACCTTAAGAATTGGCAGAGATTTACGATCCAAACGTGAATGATTTGTTGGTACGCACGTAATGCCAATGTTTTCAGTGGCTTGAGCGCTGCAATCATGGTCGGCATCAGAAAATTTGGACGGTATGTTAGCGAATTTCCAAGCCGGTTTAGGGCGGTCGCCACAAAAATATTAAGACACTCTGATTCGGTCGCTAATTGTGGTCATAATAATGCCATGGTACGGTTAAGGAAATTGTATGCAATTTTGACAACAGGAAATTCAAATGTCTGACTATCATGGACCTTTATCCCATTTTACAGTGCTTGATTTGACCAGGGTCCGGTCTGGTCCAACCGCTGTTCGTCAGATGGCAGATTGGGGCGCCGAGGTCATCAAGATTGAAGCCCCTGAAGCCATTGATCCGGCAAAAGGTATGGGTGGATCCCGCTCAGGGCCGGATTTTCAAAACATTCATCGCAACAAACGCGGTATGACACTGAACCTGAAAGACCCCGATGGTATCAATGTATTCCTCAAAATGGTCAAAAAGGCTGACGTTGTGGTCGAAAATTTCCGACCTGATGTTAAAGACCGGCTTGGTATTGATTACGATTCTCTAAGAGCGGTAAACCGGAAAATTGTCCTCGCCAGCATTTCGGGTTTCGGACAGGATGGGCCCTATGCCAAACGTCCGGGATTCGATCAGATCGCTCAAGGTATGGGCGGGCTGATGTCAATCACCGGATTGCCGGGGCAGGGACCGGTCAGGGCAGGGATTCCGGTTGCCGACCTGACTGCCGGCTTGTTTTGCGCGATGGGTATATTTGTGGCGTTGCTTGAGCGTGAGCAGTCCGGCGAAGGCCAGTGGGTGCAAAGTTCACTCCTGCAGTCGCAAATAGCGATGCTGGATTTTCAGGCCGCACGCTGGTTGGTCAAAGGCGAGGTTGCCCCGCAAGCGGGCAACAACCACCCCACCAGCATCCCGACTGGTGTGTTTAAAACCAGCGATGGGCACATTAATATCGCGGCCAGCGGTGATACGATGTGGCTGCGGCTTTGCGATGCGCTTGGCGCGCCGGGAATGAAAGACAACCCCGATTTTGCCACTGGTGAATTACGCTCGGAAAACCGGGATGGGGTGAACGCCGAAATTTCGGACATCACAGTGACAAAAACATCCGCCCAGTGGATTGAGCTGCTGGCTGGTATCGGTGTGCCGTGCGGGCCGATCTATGGCATCGATCAGATGTTTGAAGATCCGCAGGTCAAACATCTTGCTATGGAACACCCCGTTGACCACCCGGACCTCGGCCCGATGAATTTGGTCGGGCAAGCCTATAATTTGAGCCGGTTCAAACCAAAAACGGGGATGCCGACCCCAGACCGGGGCCAGCATACAGATGATGTACTTGAAGAGTTCGGATTTGATGCGGCAGAGATTGAAGATTTGAGAGTTAGGGGCGTGCTGTAGGGGAATTGATTTCCATTGAACTTTCACACTCTGGTGCAAGCGGCTATTTCGCCGCGCCGCCGCCGTCCCCTACAATGATGAACGGGGCCCAAAAAATTGGGTGGGCATAAGTGAAAAGCATTTTGCCACCCGATTTAAAGCCGGCGTTCTGAATAAGATGCTGGCGCGTTTGGCGCAGGGCTTCAGCTCTGATCAGATTGGAATTTTTGGTTTGAAGTCCAAACAACGTCGTCGTCAGTTCGGTCGTTGCGCCGGAATGAACCGGCCAACTGGATACCAGTAGCGCCCGCGCTCCGGCGTAGAAAAAGGCGCGCCCCAATCCGGATATTGCTTCCGCGCCTTCGCCGTCCGCGGCGGCGGTATTACACGCCGACAGAACAGCCCAATCCGCATTCAGGCGCAGTCCAAGTATTTCTGACATGGTCAACAGGCCATCGCCTTCGGATTTCGACGGCCCCGGTGCGGACAACGCCAGCGCCGGTTGGTGTAATCCGTTCAAATCGCCCGGAACCAGACCATGGGTCGCAAAAGCAATTACATTGTAAGGTGTCAGGTCCATGGATTTTACCTGCTGTTCAGTAGCGCGAAGGCCAAGATACAGATCAGTGTTTTCGTTTGCACCCAGTGATTTAGCGATCCCGAGCAGCTCCGGGCGGGTATCCGGAAGGCGCGGCAACATCGCTAGGTCGGCACTTTCAACGGACCTAGTCTGTGGTTTTGAGCGCAGCATTATTGAACGGGTTGTTGTGGTATTCTGTGCGACCTCGACGGCTGTGCCGGCGGCAAGCGCCCGGGCGGCTGTGTCGGCGGCAAGCGCCTGTCCGGCACTAAAGAAAGGATCGCCAAACCCGACCAACGGTCGGCGCGCGCCGCTGGGCCGGCTGGTGTTGAATGCGGCGATAGCGCCAACGCTGGGCAGGACCGTCACAGCATGGGTATTGGCGAGCCAGTCAACGTTTCGGTAGCCAGAAAACATCACGCCGTTATCATTGGCCGGGTTACCCTCAGTCGTTACCAGTAGCGACATCGGCAGTTGTCCAAGCGGCCCTTGAGCAACAACATATAGAGATTTTGCTGGTTTCCAGATGTCGCTTACGGGGGCCAGAAGGTCGCTGTAAAGTTCATAAGCTAACGCCGTGTCAAAGGCGGGGATGTCGGCAAGGCTGGCGATCGCACCCGGGTCAACGGCCTTTCTGATTTTGGCAACTGTATCGCTCAATTGAATGCGCCCAAGTGGGACCGTTTTGAATTCGAGATCACCCTCTTTGGGGATGGCCCAGACTTGCGTGCTGTCTTCCGCCGTACGGACAACGATAACGGCGCCGTCATCGGGCAAGAACGATTGCAGCCGGGCAACCGATAGGGGCCGTGGATTGATTAAGTCATCAAATTCGGGGAACTTGGCAGCAATCTCCGATGTTAACGCTTTTTGGGCCTGAAACAGCGTCGGTAAACTGTTTTTTATCCTATCGCCGGACTCCCTGATTTTTTCGTCTGGACTTGATAGCGCCGCATTTAGCGAACGCCGCAATGCATCGATCTGTTGTCCCAGGTCCTGTTCACGGCGAATTAGAGCGGCGAGTTCAGGGTTGTTCGCACCAGCGCGCGCCGCGTTCTGCCGAAGCGCCTGTTGTACGGTACCGTTCTCCAATGTTTGGACAATCTCGAAGGCTTTGGCAATATCACGCGGCTCCCCGCTTTTTTGCAAGAGGTTGAGATAACCGTTCGTAATGTATCTTTTTAACCATCCATCGCGCGCATCGGCGACCCTTTGGGTTTTGTGCAGCGCGTCGATTGATTGTTCAAACATCGTTCGGGCAACACTGATGTTGCCTTGATGTGCATTTAACAAACCCTGAAGGCCCGTGATGACGGCTTCGCGCGGCGTGCCTAATCCAAACCGTGCGGCGGTACGATCCTTTGCAAGTTTCAGTCTGCTTGTGGCGCGCGTAAAATCACCGGATAGAATTTCATTTAACGCACGGGCGAGACTGTCTCCGAACTTCAAATCCAGTAATTTTTTATCTGAAAACAGAAATTTATCCATTTCGGCGTACGTTTTAACAGCCGCCAAATCATTGCCCAGTGCCAACTGGGCACGTGCCAGTCGTTCACGCGTTTCAGCCGCACCAATGCCGCCGCCGGCACAATGAGAGGTATAAATTTTCAAGACCAGCTCAGCTACTCTTTGCGCTTCCAAGTACCGGTTCTGGGCTGTGAAAACATCACTTACCCGGCCAAGAAACAGGGCTGCATACAGGCCCGGTTTAACATCAACAACGCCATCGCCATAAAAATCAGCCGTATCATGCAAGAGCGCTTCGGCTTCAACGAGGCGCCCCTGTTCCAACATTATCAAGCCAATTTCAGATCTGATGATTAGAATTTTCGAGAAAAATCGTTTGCGCCACCAATAAGCGAACCCGGCGTTTTCATGACTGACCAATCTTTCTGCACTGGCTAAAAAACCAAGTGCAGTACTGAACGATGCTTCGGCATCATCAAGATTACCCCGCCCACGCTCAACCGCGCCTTTGGCCATATATTGATGGGCATATAACCAACTGATGTTTCTCGGATCTCACCAGCGTTCGGTGCTGTAGCTTGTGCCATCTGAATACAAACCTTCTGCCCGGTCCAGATCGCCTGCGTAGGCCAGATAATATGCTTTTTGGTAACTGTGAATGGCGTGATAACCCGTAAACTCCTTGCCAGACCATACAAACCGCCTGACGGCATTCAGTGCCCATTCGGAATAATCGACGGCGTTGCTGATATTACCGCGCAGAAAGGCCTCAACGGCGGCATCCTGAGCAACGGTCTGTTTGGTTATCCCGCGATGATTGTTGTAAGGTTTTGCCAGATCGACACTCAGTTCGACAAATTCACGCTGGTCGGCGGGGGATTTTTGCTGGCCGCCGGGACAATATGCATTGGCGTAGGTTGTAAATTTATCAAGGTACCTGTCGATTGACCGGTCTGCTACAGTTGGTAACCCTGCCTGAAATTCGACGGCAACTTTTAGGGCCTCTTCTTGTGACATTGAAGTTGAGCCGCCCGTTGACTGGCACCCGGTCAAGGCAAGGGCCGAAATTATAAGAGAAGAAACGCCAACGAATTTGATCATGAAAGTTCACCCGTGCTCTGGCCGAATGCACGCCCTGGGAGCCCGAATTCGGAACTTAATTCATCTTGAAAGAACTTTACTGTATCAATTTTCCAATCGCGTGGGAAGCCAATGAACACAAGGCGTTAGGATAGGGCGTGTGCCGATATAAAAAACAATTTATCGGTGTGGAGCGGTTTTTGAAGGCAGAGTAATTTACGCTGGCTGAAGAAAAATTACTTTTGCCGCCAGGATCCATTTTGGCCAAGGATCCATGTCCCCTGGGGTGCTTTTCCAATGATCTGCCCGGCATAGACTGCCCCGACCTGCGCCGCTGACGTTCCCTGTTCGCCCGCGCGTTTGGTATATATCGCCCGCCGTTTGGCGTTGACGTTAGCGACCACACCCTGAACCGATCCATCGCGGGCACGGGCGTAGCCGTCAAAGGCTTCGCCGACTTTTCCGGCCGCGCGTAAATCGTTTAACGATTGCGCAAATGCCGGAACGCCCAGACCGACCAAACTGAGGACCGCAAAAACGGCGAGAGTTCGCGTTATAAACCTACGTGCTGGCGATGAAAGAATGGACCCACGAAACATCGTCAGAATACCTCCGGATTTTTTTCAATATCGTTAACGGCGTCATTTTCCAGTTTAACCCGCACGTTAGCGTCAAGTTTAATGTTGAGATTGATGGTGATTGGCTCGGACGGTGCTTCGACCTTAACCGTTGGCGAACAGCCACCGATGCCAAGGAGTGGCAAGGCCAGCAGGCCCAATAGTAGGGGGCTATAATTTTTCACTGGACCTCCGTATCATTATCAAAATGTATCACTTTACGCCGCCGACGGTAGCGCGAATTGCACGGTCCGACAAGCGCAAGCCTTCCATCAGGGCGCCGAGTAAACTGTCCACATTTCCATCCAGGTTGATATTCAGGTTAAAAGTATGTCCATCCAATACGGCAGGATTATGGCCGTCAAGATGCAGCCCGATATGGGCACTGCCGGACCGCCGCCGCCCGATCTTCAGGGACAGTGCGGTATACTGAAAGTCATCCAGCGCGCGAAGCAATAAATCAACCTGACTGCCGCCGCTCGATAAAGCCTGTTTGGCCTGTTCTGATCGAAACTGCAGTACGCCCGGGCCGTCACTTTTCAAAACACCTTGTATGATCTCGATATCATCGCCATCGATAACCACTGGTATGGTGCCGCTGATTTTTCCAACGGCCGTAACGCCCTCAAGTTTTATCAAACCAAATACCTTCTCCAGATCGAGATGGTCGAGGGCGACTACAAACTGATGACTGGATTTTGCTGGGTTCACGAGCAGGTCATCAATTGTGAGTGTGCCACCAATAATCTCGGTGGTCAGTTTGTGAACCCTTAAGATTGGCCCTCTGGACATGCCGGAGTTTGGGCCGGTTTCAGAGACCGAAAACCGGATGCTCGGGTTCTTAAGTGAAATGGCAGAAGATATTTGCGCGGCCTGTATGGTTTGGGGCGTGTCGGTGCGCAGCGGCAGCACACTCGGCAGCCGAAGATCGGCATTGATACCTTTGATCGATACGGTATCGGTGGTGATAGTCAGATCCGATACCTTGCCCCGTGCTGATGCCGTGACCCCAGCTGGAGACCATGCGACGTCTGAACGTCCGGAGACGTGCCCGCTAACGTTGGCCAGCGCGGGGGCTAAGGGCGTGATATCTTTCGGCTCGAAGAAACCGGGGGTGAAGTTTAATTCTGGAACGGTGAGCGTTGCACTTCCTGAACCCTCCGCCAATTGATGACGCCCTGAAGCGGTAAGGATATTTTGTGCTGGATCAGGGGTATCCATAAACGCACTCAGATCAAAGTATATCTGTCCGGCGTCCAGTTCACCCGTGCCGGTCAACCGCAAGGGGTTAACCAACGGCATATCGGTCAAATGACTAAGCCGGAGATCTGTCAGGGCGGCGGAGACCATTTCGGTTTTCGGATCGATTTGTGCACGCACCAATGCCGAACTGACCTTCAGCACGATGTCGTTGTGCGCTATCAGTGCGCCGGGGATACGAACGGTCAGGGCGGCGCGTCCTTGAGTGTCGGGCCAGTGCCCCGTAAGTCCCGCCTGCAGGCCCGTCACTGACGTTTGATCAACAATGCCGCCGCCATCCACGATGGAGATTTCCGACTTAATCAGCGGCTGCCCTTCCGTCAATGATGCTTCAACCCATCCCGCTACGGTTCCGGTAATGGGGGTGGGCAACTGGGTGAGCGAAGACAGATCGCCCGGTTGAAGGCCGCCGTCCGAAAACGTTAGGGCTGGTAATGTGACCCGCGCGCGCGCACTGCGATTGTTGATGTTAGCCGTTCCGGACAGCGACGGCAAAATCTGGTTTTCCAGGTCCGATGCCGACAGTGAAAAAGTGACGTTTGACTCCAGATAAGTACCCTTGCCGGTGAAACGGAGCGGCGGGAATACCATCAATGCCTTATCTTTGAGGGGACGCAGGTGAAGCGCGTTTAGTGAAACAGACAACCCACCCGTCGCCGGATCAAAAAGGACTTCTACTTCCGCCGCTTCGATTTTCAGCGGGCCGATTGGCGCGGCGGCGTGATGAATGTCTGCGGTAATGATGTGAGCGGATAGAGCCGCCTTTTTTGACGCGTTTGGCCAGCGCCCACTAATGGTCGCGTGCAGGCCTTTCACGGTCGTTGTATCAACCGCGGCTCCCCCATCTTTTAAGGTGATGTCCACAGCGATAGAGGGCGTATTATCTTTAAAAAATATGTCCGCCGCCGCGCTGAGGGTGCCGTTTACCGGAAACGGGAGATGGGCAAGGGACGACAGGTCGCCGGGCTGAAGGCCCATTTCGGAAAACTGCGTTTCGGGCAACGTGAATTTTGCAGTGGCAGAGCGACCTTCCACATCGGTAGTCCCCGATAGGGTGGTGGAAAATCTGTTGTCCAGATCAGAAATAGAGATTGAAAAATCTACAATCGAGCCCGAATAGTCACCGTCGCCGGAAAGGCTGAGCGGTGGGAACCAGTACGCAGCAGAAGGATCCCTGATCTCGGCGCTTATAAGAGAGGCGTTCACGTGTTTGCCGCCTTCACTGACCTGCGCCTCGAGCTGTATTTTGTCCGCCGTCAGCGTTCTGTCATCAATTTGATAAGATGCACCGCCGCTGGCCGCAAACAATCCGGTCAGGTCGGAATTTAAATCTCCGTTTATCGTAAAGGCCACGGTCAGCTGATTGACGGTCCCGATTATTTTCAGGTTCTTGACCGAAATCGCGGGCAGGGGAATGGTTGGGTTTGATGTTTGGTTTTTGTTGTCCACCTCCGCGCCTAATTGTTTTTGAAGTTTGCCAATAAACCCCGCGCCGGGATCGCTGATATCCACCTCAGCATCCAAAATTTGTGCAGTCTCAACACGCCCCTTGATCAGGTCTTCTAAAGTATACGAAACCGCGACCATGCCGATGCCGACGTCGGGCCCGAGACGGATATCACTTAACGCCGCGCCGTCAGTTTCCAGCCGGGTTAATTTAAACCGGGCGTCATCATAACCGAAATGACCGGCCACTTCGCCAAGCACCCACTGACCAATCAGCAACCGTTTGTTGATCAACAGAACCCCCGTTCCGCCAAACCCGATCAGCAGAATAATGAGCGTAATCAAAGCGCGGCGCAGCACGCGATTTGGTGGTTTTTGATCCATTGCCTAAGAGTAATACGCTGAAGGAAGAACGAAAGAGAATTTAAGGTGGCTGTTCTCACTGTTTCAGGTAAAACACCCGCGTAATTGGCATTTCGGATAACGGTTTCTGTTGTTCACTTCGGCATCTAATGACCTTTAACGGCCAAACTCGGTGACCTATTGCATACTCTGTAGGATCTCTCGAGCCTCACCGTTTTCGTACATTTTAATCAGGGTCTTCTCCAATAAGGGCACCAGCCGGCGATGTTTGAAATGCACATAGTGATAGAGCGCCACGGTTTCGATTGGGGGTTCAATTACGCGTAACGTGTCCATCTCTGACGCGAATTTTCTCGCGTCATGGGTGAACAGGATGCCGATGTCGGCACGACCGTTCACAATCATGCGGACGATGTTTGCCGGCTTGGAGGCAACCTTCGCATTCATGCCCCGAGTTCTCGCGTCCAAAAGCACATACCCACGTGGATAAATGATGCTATGTTTTCCAACGGTTTCCCAAGTAACCTCCGATAGGTCAGAACCTTTTTGGACAACGACGGACGCTGAGACCACAAACAACGGTTCAGGAACCTGGACCAAATTTGGATATTCGACCACAGCAGTCGTCGTCCGGACCAATTCGGCGTCAAATTTTCCAGAGTTAGATGACTTGAGACTACGTAGAGATGGGAGAAAGACCACCTCAGCTTCGTGGTCGATCCGCCTGTAAACTTCCTCGATGAGCGGCACCAGCATTCGCGTCTGATCGGATACGGCTGTCGAGATGCGGAATTTCTCCGCGGCCACAGGTCTGGCATTCAACGCGAGCATCGAGATCGAAATCAACGAAACAACTAACCAGCGCATAAAGAATATTCTCCTTCGTGGTGAACCGTAGGATATAATAAAGTTGAATTCAACGGATGACCAATGTCCGTTTTTGGCTAATCTGAGCCGAAAATCGAAGATTTCTAATAAATGACCCTCAATGATCCGGCGACCATTCCGACTGGCAAAACCGTCCCGTGAACACAAACCCTCAGGTCTTAAAATTTGCCATTATTGTTTTTCCACTCACTCCTGGGCGCGATTTTTTCGGTGGTGTCCCAATGCTCAACCAGTTTTCCCTCGGCAACGCGAAAGAGGTCATAGAAGGCTGAGTGGGAACCGTTCAGGTTACCCTCGCTGACGCAAAGTACAAAATTGCCTTCCGCTAAAACCCGGTGGATACGGTGATAATCTATGTGCCTGAGGCCAGTGTCCGCGCCTTCCAATGCGCGGCGCAATGTGGGCGCGCCATCGGCGAGCCCGGGATTGTGTTCAGCATAGGCGCCATCGCCGATGAAATCAGCCATCTGGTCAAGCTGACCACCGATAAGGATTGTTTTTATAAAAGAGTGAACCAGGGTGCGGTTGGTCTCCGTCAGGTCATGGTCAGCAGCCTCGGTTGGTCCGTCCACCATACTGCGGCCCGAACGATTGGGCCCGAGCCGTGCCTGAATATTGTCCCAGTGCTCTACCGCCCGGCCATCTTCAAAGCGGAACACTTCGAAACCGATGTTTCTGCGCGAAAAATCGTATTCGGTATGGGCGAAGACGTAATCACCGTCCTCAAAGGTACGGACAATATTTACCCGGGGCGCGGTCTTGGATAACCGCTGAAAAAGTGCCGCCAGCCCCTCGCTGCCTTCGTGGGTTTGCGGATTGTGCTGAATGTATTTGTCCTCATTGACCACAGCAATCGGACCCGGATCGCCGGTTTCAATACTTTTAAGCAGTGTGCGTATTTGATCTTTCTTCGCGATAGTCATTTGCCTGACACCAATAGGGTTCGAATTGAACCAATCTATATTTGAGCAGGTTAGGTCCGCAATACCCCACATTCATATTTTTGACTGCCCGTCGTCAACGAGCAAATCAAAATGTTGCTCATCCACGCATACGTTCGTTGGTTGGATCCCACGCCGGGTCGCTGAGGACGATGGCTGTGCGGTGGTCGCCCAGTATTTCAATCTCGAACGTATCACCTGTATTGGCAAACGCAGGTTCCACGTAAGCGAAGGCGAGGCTTTTCTTGGTGATATGACCGTAACCGCCTGATGTGGTGATGCCGATGGGCCGACCACCCTTGTAGACGGCTTCGCCGCCGCGAACGTCACAATCATCGGCGTTGACATCGGCGTAGACCAGTTTTAAGTCGAGGTCGTTGTTTTGCCGCTCCAGCAGGGCCTCTTTACCCGTGAAGTCACCCTTACCAAAATTAACAAACCGCTCCATGTCGGATTCGATCATGGTAATCTCGTTGGTCAACTCGGCGGCGAACCCTTTGTAGGCTTTCTCCATGCGCAGGCTGTTGACGGCATAAACGCCAAAATCTGCAATGCCGTGGTGTTCGCCGGCGCTCCATATGGCGTCGTAAACCTCAGCCAGTTGATCCATCGGCACATGAAGTTCCCAGCCCAGTTCACCGACGTAGTTGATACGAAGGGCGCGAAGCGTAATGCCGGCGACGTCAATTGATTGACCGCTCAGCCATTTAAAACTGTCGTTGCTAAGATCGGTTTGCGTCAGGGTCCGTAGAACGTCGCGGGATCGCGGTCCGGCGAGCACGAGAACGCCATAATCGTCGGTGATGTTTTTAATCTCGACCTGCTCGTCGGCATCTTTCCGCTGGTTCAGTAGGTCAAAATCACGCAGCTCACACGCCGCGCCGGACAGCAGGTAGAAGTGATTGTCCGATAAGCGGGTTACCGTAAACTCGTTCTCGATACGGCCATTGGCATTTAGAATATGGGTAAGAACAATGCCGCCGTCTTTGCGCGGCATACGGTTGGCGGTGATGCGGTTAAGGAACATCTCTGCATTGATGCCGCTAACCTCATACTTGGCAAAACTGGACAGATCGAGAATGCCAACGCGTTCGCGCACCGCGAGACATTCGTCACGAACCGTCTCGAATACGTTGTTGCGGCGATAGGCATAGTGCTCATCCCGGCCATCCAGAGAGAACCATTTCGGCCGCTCCCAACCAAACGCCGCCGTATAAATACAGCCTTTGTTTTTCAGTTTTTCGTACAGCGGCGTTGTCCGTTTTGGGCGGCCCGTATCCAGCTCTTCCCCCGGCAGCGGGCAGGCATACATGCGGTTATAGTCTTCAAATGATTTGGACCGAACGTAATCTTCATCCGTCCAGGTGCCAAAACGGCGCGGGTCAAACTCGGCCATGTTAATTTCGGCCGCACCATGAACCATCCATTGAGCGAGGTACTTGCCGCAGCCGGCACCCTGGGCAATGCCGATCGATGAGCCGTTACACATCCAGTAATTTTTAAGGCCCGCCGCCGGACCGAGCAGGGGATTTGCATCGGGTGTGTGGGGGATCGCGCCATGCACGATACGTTTGATACCGGCATTGGCCCAGATCGGCATCCGTTCCAGAACCTGTTCAAGGTGGTTCATGGATTTGTCGAAACTGCCGTCAAACAGCTCGTTCTCCGATTGCCATTCGGGCGCACCGCCAACATCGCCCCAGGCTTCTTCCGCCCATTCGGGCGCAGTTTCATAAATCCCGATCAAACCGGATTTCTGTTCCTGGCGGTAATAGGCTGACGCCGACGGATCCCGGATGACAGGGATTTCGGTATCCGATTCAACAAACTCCTTAATCGGTTCAGTGACAAAATACTGGTGCAACATGTTGGTAATGGGAACGTCTGTGCCGGACCAGTGGGCCACTTTACGGGCATAACAGCCCGCTGCATTAACCACATGTTCGCAGGTTACGGTGCCGTTCTCGGTAACAACTTGCCACTCGCCGCTGGGCAACGACTTAACATCGGTGACCAGTGTATGACGAACGATTTCCGCGCCCATTTGTTTGGCCCCGGCGGCCAGCGCGTTGCAGGCTCCGGCGGGGTCAACATGGCCATCGTCTTTGGTATAGGCCCCGGCTTTGACATTGGTCACATCAAGGTGCGGGATCAGGTTTTTAATCTCGTTGGGGCCAATAACATCAACATCAAAACCGATCAGGTCGCGAGTACCATTGACGTGGCGAAACCAGTCAACTTCTTCATCGGTGAACGCCAGGCGGATACCGCCGCAGCCGTGCCAACTGACATACTGGCCGGTAAGTTCTTCCAGTTTCGGGTATAGCTCAATGCCGTAAGCATGGATTTTCGCCAGATTGTAACTGCCGGCAACGCTCGGGCACTGCCCTGCCGCATGCCACGTTGACCCAGACGTCAGTTCACCTTTCTCGATGAGCAAACTGTCGGTCCAACCCTCGATGGCCAGGTGATACAGCAGTCCGGCGCCCATCATGCCGCCGCCGATGATGACGACGCGTGCGTGATCTTTCATGGTCGTGTCCTCAAAATCAGGTGCTCGCACACATTTTGGCGCGGTCAAGTTTGATATCAAACTCGGCGCGGATGGCGGCGTCAAGGTCGGGGCTGATATGGTTTGGGTGATGGGTATCCAGTATTTCCCGCGTTTTTTCTTTTGCCCGTTGATTAAACCGGGGGCTACCATTTGCCTCCCATTCTTTCGGGCTGGTACGGTCACCGAGGATTGGATAGACGTATTCCGTTTCCATCAAATCAATGGTTTGCTGGTGGCCAAGAAAATGGCCCGGGCCATCCGTGCAAACTTGTCGGATCGCATCGACAGATAGTGTCTCATCGTTCACTTCAATGCCGCGAATAGAGCGGAGCACGCCGCCGATGGTATCATTGTCGATGACAAAACTTTCAAGGCAACATCCAAGCAGGCTGGCGTGCATACCAGCAGATTCGTAGATCATGTTTGCGCCGGAATTGCCGACCAGGGCTTCTGTATAACCTTTCTCCGCACCCGATTGCGCATCGACCATTTTGGAATCAGACATCCCCGCGCAGACGCCGCCGGGGAGATCATAGAACCGGCACATCTGGGCGCAGGCCGCGCTGAGCAAAGCCTGTTCGCCGCTGCCGCCGCTCATTGCGCCGGTCCGTAGATCCGAGACAAACGGCCACGGTCCGACGATTGCCGGGTGTCCCGGTTTGATCAAATTTACATAAACAAGCCCGGCCAGAACTTCAGCCATTTCCTGAACCACGGCGCCAGCCAATGCGGCCGGACTGGTTGCCCCGGCTTGTCCTGCCGCCAACAGCAATACCGGCATGCCGCCTTTAACGGCCGCCTCCAGCGTATGACAGGCGTCTTCGGCAAACTTTAGTGGCGGCACGACAAAACAACTCGACATGCTGACAAACGGCCGCGCGCGCCAGGCCTCTTCACTGCCGGCGACCAGATGAAGCAGTTTCAGTGATTCTTCCACATGTTCGGGTTTTACCCAACTGCTTCCAACGTGTTTTGTGGTTCCGGATATGCTGGCGTACAGCGTGTTGAGATCAAGATCATGAGACGAGACCATGTCCCGCGCCACAACTGAACGTTGGAAAAAATGGATGTTGTCGAGATAATCAACAAGACGGGCGATGTCATACAGGTCGTTGATTGACGGATCTGAATAATCGCCGGTTTCAATATCGACCATATGCACAGCTGCGCCGGCAGTGCCAAAATAGACCTTGTCACCAAAGGGCTGCATGTCGTGCCGTTTGTCCTGGCCAAATACAGTAAAGTCCTTGGCCGCAACCTTCAGCATGTCTTCGATTAAGGTGCTCGGGAATAACAACCGCCCATGTTCGGTGACCGTTCCGCCAGCCGCCGTAACCAGATCAACGCAGGACGGTATGGCATCAGCAAATCCAATGGTTTCCATGATGTCGAGGATTGCCAGGTGAATGCTGTTCATGTCGGCATCGTTAAGTGGGGTATAACGCCCGCCAACCATGCCCGGTTTTATCGGACGTTTGTCGTCGCTTAAAGGGGCAGCGCGTAATTCAAGGCGTGCATTTCGCCCGCCCCGTCGTTGTTTGTGTACTGCCGTCATAACCACACTCCCGTTTGAAAATTATGAACGCAGTATCGGACCGAATTAATCCGGTGACAAATGATCGTATTTCACACATAGTTGAGAATAATTCATCTATGTGGAGGATGCCTTGAACACTAAATTGCCGCCATTAAACGCGCTTCGAGCGTTTGCCGCTGCGGCGCGACATTTAAGTTTCCGCCAGGCTGCAGATGACCTAAACGTGACACATTCGGCCATTAGTCATCAAATTCGAGTATTAGAAGAGGCGCTTGGCGTGCGCCTTTTTGATCGCCGTTCCCGTAGTGTTTCGTTAACAGATGCGGGTGAGATATTTTCACCAATAGTGAACGATGCATTTGACCGTATCGGGCGCGGGGTGCAATTGGTAAAAGATATTGATGAGCCCAATGTATTGAGCGTTCAGGTTTATGTGACGATGGCGTTGCGCTGGTTAATCCCCCGATTCCCACGGTTTCGCCGTGAAAACCCTGATATTCCGGTTCGGCTTAATACATCGTATCTGGATTGGGCGTTTGACCGCGGTAATGTCGATGTCGGTATTGTCATCGCCAATAAACGAGAGCCAGGAATTCATTACCACCACCTATTTGATTCTGAAATTTTCCCGGTGTGCAGCGCCGCGCTGCTGAACGGTGATGCCGAGATCACTAATGCAGAAGATTTGCTGCGCTATCCGCTTTTGCATATTTACCCGGCGCCAGACGACTGGAGCCGGTGGTTCGACGTCGCCGGCGTGCGCGCGCGCGTACCACCGCCAGCGGCGACCTACGACAGTTTCCTGCTTGCCCTTGAAGCGGCAATGGGCGGGCAGGGTATTGCACTGGCGAATATGATGTTCGCCCGAGACGATCTGAAATCCGGGCGTTTGATCAGGCCGTCAAGTATTTCCATTCCACAACACGGTCAATGGCATTTGGCTTGCGTTGAAGGTATGGAAACGGACCCTAGGGTGATCCGGTTTCTGAATTGGCTGGAAGAGGAAATGGAAAATGATCCAGAAGCCATATGCTGACGATCACGCAGCGTTTGGCAATTATGTATTAGAGCGTTTCCGCCGATTTTTGGATCGCCGAAAACGCCCTAACAAGTTACAATTATCGGTTTGCAATCTATTGTAATTCGATAGTAACTGCCCAGGTAGCTGATTGCCGGGGGTTGTGTGGGCAAATTTTGCAGGTTTGATGTGCTTGATGCGTATGTTTTGATG
>WASW01068129.1_pt1 | contig 19633 bp, 17 predicted proteins | sample 5698521 | NCBI WGS metagenome assembly WASW01 (sample SAMN11175560, study PRJNA528189) | sponge metagenome | isolation source: marine sponge | host: Leucetta | place: Antarctica: Western Antarctic Peninsula, King George Island | collected 2013-01
ACGGACAGAAAGGACATGGCGACGGAAATCAACAGAATAGGTCATATCTAAGTATACTCACTTTAAAGGTGTTTTGCTATATCTCCCTAATGAGTGGTTTTTAGACTGTGTCTATGGAATTCGCGTTTTTAATTTTTTTATGTGACAAACGGATGACACATCCATGAACAAAACGTTATTCCATTCGGCAATAATGTCCAATATAATTATAACACAAGTTCATAACTCTGTGTTATGCATTGTGAAACACCCAATATGGAATTAAGAAATGATTCGCATTCGTCAACTGGAAGCTTTTCGCGCAATTATGATCACGGGCGGGGTAACCTCTGCTGCGGGTATGCTGAACATTTCGCAGCCGGCGGTCAGCCGGTTGATCTCGAACCTCGAAGATACTCTGGGATTTGCCGTGTTTCAGCGCCGCAAAGGCCGTCTTCACCCAACCCAGGAAGCAGGTTTCCTGTATGGTGAAGTGGAACGGGTTTTTGCCAATCTTGAACACATTTCGCAAATATCCCATGATATTTTGCATCAAAAAACCGGCCATCTCAGGGTCGCCTGCCTTCCTGGTTTTGCCACGTCCTTAATGCCTCGGGTGGTTGCAGATTTTTTGTCAGAACGCCCGGACGTCACCATATCGTTTCAGTCGCGCGGCTCAGCGCGCGTGCGAGAATGGATCGCAGCGCAGCAATATGATGTCGGAATAGCGGACGAATTTGAAGGCCATAGCGCGGTTGAACACGAACCAATTGAAATCAGGGGCGTCTGCGTCGTCGCTGAAGGCCATCATCTCGCCAACATGGACATGATCAGGCCGGAAGACCTGGACGGCGAGCCTATGATCACCAACGACCGTAATCACAGTTTTAACATAGCGGTTGAACAGGCGTTTGAAAAAGCCGGAGCCAAGCTCGTCCGCCGCGTCGAAGTGCGTCAGTTCGCAACGGCCTGTCTGCTCGCCAACAAAGGCGTTGGGGCGTCGATTGTCAGTGCTATTGACGCGGGAGAATATGCAAAACAAGGATTGGTCACGATCCCGTTCGAGCCAGATGTCCGTTTCAAAATTGATCTGCTGTATCCGGTGTACCACCCGCGCCCATTATTGCTGCGCGAATTTGTCGATCTGTTTAAACAGGCGTTAGAGCCGTTCAGGTGTTGAGCGAGAAAACCTTATCCGAACCCTGCTTAAGTTCGCCGCCGAGCCCGTGGATGGGCGTTCTGGTAGACGGATGAAAGATGCACTGCATCAACTTCAGTATATCGCTGGGTGGTTGAAAGAGACGCGTGACCAAGCAGTTCCTGAATGGTTCGCAAATCGCCACCACCACCGAGCAAATGGGTGGCAAAACTGTGTCGCAGGGCATGCGGGGTTACCGAATCAGGTAAATTTAGAAGCGAGCGAAGATTGCGGACCTGGCGCTGCGCTACGCCGGGATTTAGCCGCGCGCCCCTGATGCCGACAAATACAGGCATATGATCTTCGTCTGTGAACGGGCGCGCAGCGAGATAATCATCAAGCGCTTTTTGTACGATTGGCAGGACCGGGACAAGGCGTTGTTTGCCCCCTTTGCCAGTAACGCAGATCAGGTCGTTCGCGCAGCCGCGTCCCGGCAGGTCACGGCAATTTAGGCCAATGGCTTCACCAATTCGCACGCCGCAGCCATACAGCAGGACTAAAAGGGCCTGGTCACGTTTGCCGACCCACACCTGATCGCTGAGCTCGATAACCGTTGCAATGGCCGTCAGAGCATCTTCAGCGGTCATCGCTTTGGGGACGGATTTAGGGATTTTTGGCGTCCGAATGGCTGTAATCGCTGCATTGGATACGAGATCTTGGCGCTCCAGATATTTATAAAAGCTGCGCAGAGTCGACATGGCGCGGGCGGTCGATGTGCGCTCAAGGCCGTCTTCACTTCGTTTTGCCAGGTAACTTCTGAAATCCAGGGCCGTGAGTGAATTAAGATCACTCAGTCCGGCGGCATACCCCAAATGCCCAGCCAAAAACTTAAAAAATCCTTTCAAATCATAGGTGTAACTGTCGAGCGTGTGTTTGGAATACTGACGTTCGACCGCAAGCCAGTCGCGCCAGTCAGAGATCGCGCTGACTACCTTTGGTTCAACAAGACCGTCAAGCACTGTCGCTGTCCAATGATTTATGGATAAGGGTCTCAACAACCCTGATCAGGAAATTGATCAGTTCCGTGCCCTGACCAGGATGAAAAACAGCGCCGCGAGACCCAAAGGCGAGAATGCCGATGGGTGAATTATTGGACGGTCGGATCCGGGCTAGCGCGGCCGAGCGGACAAGCCCGGCTCCAGCACCAAATATAGAGCCATCATCGCCCATCTCGCGGACTAAAACGATGTCTTTGTCAGCCCCGATATAGGCGTCTGCGGTGCCATGGGAGAATTGCCGAAGCTCGTTGCTGATAAACCGGGGGTCTGGCCGGGCAGGTGGTTCGAACCCCAAGGATACCACATCAACGTCCAGCAGGAATGGCCAGTCATCGGTGAGTACGTGGGCAAGGTGCGGAAAATCGATTGCAGATAAAGCCGCCAGAATGGCCGCATGGCTGCGGGTTTGAACGGACATGTTGGTGCGGCTGGTCTCAATAACCTCCTGCGCGCAATCGCGTAGTTGATCTATTTCACTGGACCGCCGGTCAAGCAGGAACCGCTGCATATCTACAATGCCGTCGGCATCCTCCGACCAGCGATCGGGCGCTTCCATATCGCTGAGGACATCGGCGTGGGTGCGGAAAAATTCCGGATGCGCCGCCAGATAATCGATAACCGCCTCTTCCGAGAGTTCGGGGTCACTGTTAAGTGCGGGGACTTCATCAGGCTGCTGCGTCATTTTCCAAACCTCTTGGGCCAATTTGGGGTCATATTGAGACTATGGTATCGTCATGGAATTGCGAATCGCCCCATTATACACTTCTGTTCCCTTAATAAATAATGTAACGCCTTCATATGACGTTAAAGGATAAAAAATCAGGTGACGACACTCTGCCTGCGCGATTTGGGCCAGGGGATCAGGTTGCCGTATTATTGCCGTTGCCGCTCGGGACGGCCTATGATTATCGCATACCGGCCGAGATGATGCTCAGCGCGGGGGACTTTGTTAGTGTGCCGCTTGGCCGTCGGACGGCCGATGGCGTGGTCTGGGGCATCGGAGATGGCGATGTTGCGCCGGCTAAACTGCGAGACGTGATCGTGAAACTGGACTGTCCGCCGTTACCAGCCGTATCGCGCCGATTCGTTGACTGGGTGGCGGCCTACACTGTTCACCACAAAGGTGCCGTTCTTAAGATGGCGATGAGTGTGCGCGATGCCTTAACGCCGCCCAAACCGATCAGTGCCTATGCCTTGAATGCGGCCGCACCCGACGTTCGCGAGACACCAGGGCGCAAACGGGTGCTGGCTGTTCTCAGCAATGGCCCACCGCGGGCGGCGTCGGATCTGGCCCGCGCCGCCGGAACCGGAACCGGGGTTGTAAAAGGATTATATGATGCCGGTGCACTGATTAAAGTTGATTTGCCGCCCGTCCTGCCAATGCCGGTGCCTGAGTGGAACCGTGTTGGTCCGGCTCTCTCGGTTGATCAAAGCACGGCAGCCGATAAACTGGTCGCAAATGTAAGGAACGGAAAATTCCGCGCCACTATACTCGACGGTGTGCCGGGATCAGGAAAAACAGAAGTTTATTTTCAGGCTGTCGCAGAAGTTTTGAAACGCGGCGGGCAGGTCTTGGTCCTATTGCCCGAAATTGCCTTAAGCGCCCAGTGGTTAGCCCGTTTCCGGGACCGTTTTGGTGTCGACCCCGCCGTTTGGCATTCTGACCTGACCGCCAGTCAACGTCGCCATACTTGGCGGGCTGTTGCAGAAGGGAGTGCCAAAGTCGTTGTTGGTGCGCGCTCAGCGTTGTTTTTGCCTTACCCCGCCCTTGGATTGATCGTCATAGACGAAGAACATGAAAGTGCCTTCAAGCAAGAAGACGGGGTCATCTACAATGGCCGAGACATGGGCATCGTTCGGGCCCACCTTGGTAATATTCCTGTTGTTTTGGCGTCTGCTACGCCGTCGCTGGAAACCGTGGTAAATGGCGAATCCGGTCGATATGAGGTGCTGCATTTACCGTCGCGTCATGGTGGTGCGACATTGCCGGATATTGAACTGGTCGACATGATCAAGGAACCGCCACCGCGCGGGCGGTGGTTGTCACCTGCGCTGGCAAAGGCGATTGCCGAGACCATCACCAAGGGCGAGCAGGTTCTGTTGTTCCTGAACCGTCGCGGATACGCGCCACTGACACTGTGCCGGACCTGCGGTCATCGGTTCCAGTGCCCGCGCTGCACGTCCTGGTTGGTTGAACATCGCCTGCAATGCCGCCTGCAATGCCATCATTGCGGATTTAATGTACCGATTCCCGGAGAATGCCCGGAATGCAAAACGGAAAACAGTCTTGTTGCCTGTGGTCCTGGTGTCGAGCGTTTAGCGGAAGAGGTTGAGTTGATGTTGCCCGGCGTGCGGATGACGATTGCCGCCAGTGACAATATTGCCTCCCCAAAAGCCGCCGCTGAGCTGGTGCGGCGCATTGAGGACCATGAAGTCGATGTCATTATTGGAACTCAGATTATCGCCAAGGGATATCATTTTCCGATGCTGACTCTGGTCGGTGTGGTTGATGGTGATCTAGGGCTGCAGGGCGGAGACTTGCGCGCCGCCGAACGGACTTATCAATTACTTTATCAGGTCGCTGGCCGGGCTGGACGGGCCGAACGACAGGGCCGGGTAATCGTCCAGACATTTATGAAAAAACATCCAGTTATGGCGGCAATACTGTCGGGCGATAGAGACGAATTTTTGAAGGCCGAATCTAAATCACGCCAGCAGATCGCAATGCCGCCATTTGGTCGGTTGGTCGCGTTAATCGTATCGGGTCCAAACGAGTTTACAGTTGATGAAGCGGCGAGAAATTTGGGCCGGACGGCACCAAATATGACGGGAATTCAAGTGCTTGGCCCGGCGCCGGCGCCGTTTGCTCTGCTCCGCGGGCGTCACCGCCGCCGGTTGCTGTTAAAGGCTCCGAAAGAAACCCAGGTTCAGCCGATAATTCGCCAATGGCTGGCGCACACGGACTGGCATAACTCGGTGCGGGTGCAAATTGATATTGATCCTATGAATTTTATGTAACCGGGCTTGATTTTTGGGGCTTGGACTGTAAGCTCCGGCAAATCTGCTGGATGCAAAAGTTTCGCTATAGAAATCGCAGAAATCCAAGGGTTTCAGTTATTTTCGAAAGTGCGCGGAGTCTGGTTGCAAAGGCGGAATGAGTATGGTACGAAATGCCGCGTTTCGCAGAGGGGGATCTCTAATGCGAAAGCCGATACTAGGACAAACGAGGCGGAACAATCCGCTCTGAAACTGGTGTTGTACACAAATAACAGACAAGGAATTCCCAGGTGTCATCTGACGTCATCGGCGCTTCCGGCCTCGCAGGTCGTTATGCAACAGCGCTTTTTGAACTCGCAGAGGCGGACAAGCAGCTTGATCAGGTGGCCGAGGATTTGGCCACGATCGCGCTGATGCTTGAGGGGTCTGAGGACCTTACTCGCCTGATCCGTTCACCAGCCATTTCCAGAGAAGATCAAAGCAATGGCATGTCGGCCGTGCTGGATAGCGCTAAAATTGGCGATCTGACCAAAAACTTTGTTGGTGTCGTTGCTGAAAACAGGCGTTTGTTCGCATTGCCGGGCATGATTAAGGGTTATTTAGCCCTGCTTGCTAATCTTCGCGGAGAAACTACAGCGGAAGTCGTTTCCGCCAAAGAGCTGTCCAAGAAACAATTGGATGCGCTCAGCAAATCGTTGAAAAAAGCTACGGGGACCGATGTCGCCATCGATGCTTCAGTTGATGAAGAATTGTTGGGTGGCCTGGTTGTAAAGGTTGGTTCCCGGATGGTTGATAGTTCTTTGAGAACGAAGCTCTCGCAGCTTCGTTTCGCTATGAAAGGGATCGGTTAGATGGAAATCCGTGCGGCGGAAATATCCGCTATTCTCAAAAAGCAAATCGCTGACTTTGGCTCTGAAGCTGAGGTTGCCGAAGTTGGGCAGGTTTTGTCCGTTGGTGATGGTATCGCCCGCGTTCACGGTCTGGACCAGGTTCAGGCTGGTGAGATGGTTGAGTTTCCAGGTGGTGTTAAGGGCATGGCACTGAACCTGGAAGAAGATAACGTCGGTATCGTTATTTTCGGTGATGACCGCGGTATCCGCGAAGGCGACACCGTCAAACGGACCGGCGACATCGTCGACGTGCCGGTTGGCAAAGGCCTGCTTGGCCGCGTTGTTGATGGTCTTGGTAATCCGATTGACGGCAAAGGCCCGATCGATTCGAAAGAGCGTGCGCTGGTTGAAGTTAAAGCACCCGGTATTATTCCCCGAAAATCGGTGCATGAACCTGTGCAAACCGGCCTTAAAGCGATTGACGCCTTGATTCCCATCGGGCGTGGGCAGCGCGAACTGATTATTGGTGACCGCCAGACCGGTAAAACGGCTGTTATCATCGATACCATTCTTAATCAGAAAGCCGTTAACGACGCCGCCAAGGACGATAGCGAAAAATTGTTCTGCGTTTACGTCGCCATCGGTCAGAAACGCTCGACAGTTGCACAGTTGGTTAAAACCCTCGAAGACAATGATGCCATGAAGTATTCGGTTGTTGTTGCCGCGACGGCGTCAGAGCCTGCTCCGCTTCAGTTCCTGGCACCTTATACCGGTTGCGCCATTGGCGAATACTTCCGTGATAACGCCATGCACGCACTGATTTGTTATGATGATTTGTCGAAGCAGGCCGTTGCTTATCGTCAGATGTCCCTGCTTCTACGCCGTCCTCCAGGACGTGAAGCGTATCCGGGCGACGTTTTCTATATTCACTCGCGTTTGCTCGAACGCGCTGCCAAGCTGAACGAAGACAATGGCGCTGGTTCCCTGACCGCTTTGCCGGTTATTGAAACCCAGGCCGGTGACGTGTCCGCCTATATTCCGACCAACGTGATCTCGATCACTGATGGTCAGATATTCCTGGAGACGGAACTGTTCTATAAAGGTATTCGTCCGGCGGTGAACGTTGGCCTGTCGGTTTCCCGTGTGGGATCATCCGCGCAGATCAAAGCCATGAAACAGGTTGCTGGTTCGATTAAGCTGGAACTTGCTCAGTATCGTGAAATGGCTGCGTTTGCGCAGTTCGCTTCCGATCTTGATGCCTCGACCCAGCAGTTGCTGGCCCGTGGTGCGCGCCTGACTGAATTGCTGAAACAACCGCAATACTCGCCGCTCACGGTGCAGGAACAGGTTGTTGTCATCTTCGCCGGTGTTAACGGGTATGTTGATGGTGTCGCAGTCGACCAGGTAACAGCATTTGAATCGCAGTTGCTGGCCGATATTCGTGCCAATCATGCTGATATTCTCGATGCCATCCGCGACGAGAAGGTGGTTTCCGATGAAACGGACGCCAAACTTCGAAAAGTCATGGAAGAGTTCGCCAAGACGTTCGCTTAATTCTCAGGTACGGAACAGGATGGGATAATCACCGATGGCCAATCTAAAAGCCTTAAAAGGCAGAATTGAAAGCGTTAAGTCGACGCGGAAGATTACCTCCGCCATGAAGATGGTGGCGGCGGCTAAATTGCGTAAAGCGCAGGAAAATGCGGAAGCCGCCCGTCCTTATGCCGAACGTATGGAACGTATGCTTGGGTCTCTCGCCGCTTCAATTGGCGGCGTTGAAGGTGCCCCCAAATTACTTGCCGGTACGGGTAATGACGATACCCATCTGCTTGTTGCGTTTACGGCGGACCGTGGTTTGTGCGGTGGTTTTAACGGCTCGATTGTTCGGCGTGTCCGGGCAATGGTTAAAAAGCTTAAAGGCCAGGGAAAAACCGTTAAAGTTATGTTCATCGGCAGCAAAGCCCATGACGTTCTTAAACGCGAGCTTGGCGATAGCGTCGCTGGCGTGATTACTGGCATTGGCAAAAAAGGCGTCGATTATTCAGAAGGTGCAGGTGCATCCGAAAAAATCACCGAGATGTTCAACAATGGTGAGTTTGATGTCTGTACGATTGTTTTCAACCGCTTCCAGTCGGTGATGACGCAAATTGTCACCGAACAGCAGTTGATCCCGTTTGCGGCGGATGACGACAGCGCTAATGATAATAACGATGACAACGCCGCTGAAGGCACCAAAGCCGTTTATATATTCGAGCCTGACGAAGAAGAAATTCTTGCTGACTTATTGCCCGGTAATCTGGCAGTTCAAATGTTCCAGGCGATGCTGGAAAGCGCCGCTTCCGAACATGGGGCGCGTATGTCCGCCATGGACAACGCGACACGCAATGCGGGCGAGATGATCGACAAACTGACATTGACCTATAACCGGACACGTCAGGCTGTCATTACGAGTGAACTAATTGAAATCATTTCTGGCGCGGAAGCGGTTTAGGAATTAACGGCCCAGTTGGGGTCCGCTGAAAGGCAACAGGAGCATCAGCGATGGCGAGTAAAAGTTTAGGTAAAATAACCCAGATTCTGGGTGCTGTGATTGACGTTAAATTCGTCGGCGAACTGCCGGCGATCATGAACGCTCTTCATACCAAAAACCACGACAAGTTACTGGTTCTGGAAGTGGCGCAGCACCTTGGTGAAAACCAGGTCCGTACCATTGCCATGGATTCCACCGAAGGTTTGCAGCGCGGTATTGAAGTCACCGATACGGGCGCGCCGATCTCCGTTCCTGTTGGTCCGGAAACACTGGGCCGGATCATCAACGTGATCGGTGACCCAATTGACGAACGCGGTCCGATTAATCACAAGAAGACCTTGCCAATTCACCGTCAGGCTCCATCATTTATCGAACAATCAACCGAGTCAGAAATTCTGTCCACCGGCATTAAGGTTGTTGATTTGATCGCACCTTATGCAAAAGGCGGTAAAATTGGTCTGTTCGGTGGTGCCGGTGTTGGTAAAACCGTTCTGATTATGGAACTGATCAATAACGTTGCCAAAGGCCACGGTGGGTATTCCGTGTTTGCCGGTGTTGGCGAACGTACCCGCGAGGGGAACGATCTGTACCACGAAATGATTGAAGGCGGCGTTATCAACCTCGATGGCGAATCAAAAGCTGCGCTGGTTTATGGTCAGATGAACGAACCTCCAGGGGCGCGTTCACGTGTTGCTCTGACCGGTCTGACGCTGGCTGAATATTTCCGAGATGAAGAAGGCCAGGACGTTCTGTTCTTTGTTGATAATATTTTCCGTTTCACTCAGGCTGGTTCCGAAGTGTCAGCGCTTCTTGGACGTATCCCGTCTGCTGTCGGTTACCAGCCGACCTTGGCAACCGATATGGGGACCCTTCAGGAACGGATTACGTCAACAACGAAAGGATCGATCACCTCAGTGCAGGCTATTTATGTTCCTGCGGATGATTTGACCGATCCAGCGCCGGCGGCGTCGTTTGCTCACCTTGATGCGACCACGGTTCTGTCGCGTCAAATTGCTGAGCTTGGTATTTATCCGGCTGTGGATCCACTTGATTCTACATCGCGTTTGCTTGACCCACGGGTTATTGGTGATGAGCATTATGCCGTCGCAACCGGCGTGCAGGAAGTTCTACAGACGTATAAATCGCTGCAGGATATTATCGCGATTTTGGGTATGGATGAGCTCTCCGAAGAAGATAAATTGACGGTTGCTCGTGCCCGTAAAATCCAGCGCTTCCTGTCACAGCCGTTTCACGTGGCAGAAGTGTTTACTGGTTTTCCGGGTGTGCTCGTTGCTCTGGAAGATACAATTAAGGGTTTCAAAGGCATTCTTGATGGTGATTACGATCAGCTTCCTGAAGGTGCTTTCTATATGGTTGGCACCATCGATGAAGCAATTAAAAAAGCCAAAAAGATGGCAGCAGATGCAGCTTAACGCTTCAGGTTAGGAGTATATAAAGATGGCCGATACGGTCGACTTTGAACTGGTCTCACCACAAAAGCTTCTGAAATCGGAGCCGGTAGAGATGGTCGTTGTTCCGGGTGCAGAGGGAGACCTCGGTGTTCTGCCCAACCATTCGCCATTGATCGCGACGGTACGGCCTGGCGTTATTGATGTCCATGAAGGCGGCAAAGTTAAGGAACAGATCTTTGTAGCTGGTGGGTTCTGCGAAATCTCAACAACACGGTGCACTGTGTTGGCGGAAGAAGCCGTACTTGTTGGCGACCTCGATAAGGCGACTGCGGACAGCCGGCTTGAGGACGCGACAAAGGCTGTCGCCGATGCAACGGACGAGAATAGAGTAAAAGCAGAGTCGCGCCGACGTATCGCTGAAGCCATGGTTGCTGCTGTGCCGAACTGATTAATTGATAATCATAATTTTCGGAAAACGCGGCACTTAGTGCCGCGTTTTTTTGTTTTTGGATACGTAAAAATGATAACCGACCCGATCACTCTCCGACTCCGACGACGACGTCCTGAATAGACGTTGTTAGCCCTTGCCTGTGCAAGTGGGTCGTTGTTATTAATGTGGAGAATGATTATGAACAAAATTCAAACTGAGCGGTTAGTGTTATGTCCTTATACAAAGTCGGATTTTGAGGAGTTCGCGACGCTCCGTGGTGATAAACGCGTCATGGAATATATGGTTGGCGGTGTCATGACGCGGGTGCAAGCGCTTGAAACGTTTGAAGCCTATCTCACTGCGTGGCAAACCTCGGGTCTTGGAATGTGGGCGATTTGGGATGCTGCGACGTTGAATTACGTCGGTGAATGCGGTTTTTGGGATCGTGGCGGAGAAGTCGGACTTACCGTACGTTATCTGTTACACAAAAAATACTGGGGTAAGGGGCTTGCCGGAGATGCGGTAAACGCGGCGGTAAAATTCGGTTTCGAGACGGCTGGCCTGACGTCATTGTCGGCTGTCGCACTTAATAGCAATGCACGTTCATGTTCAATTTTGGAACGTTTGGGGATGACTGTGATTAATGAAAATCACCAGGGCATCGAAGGGTTTCGCCACTATGTCCTGTCCTTGAACGAGACGGGGTTCGGGCGTTATGATAAACTTGGTTAGGCAAATTGGTATGGGGGGTACAAATGCATCTTTATCTGGTTCAACATGGAACCGCTGTCCCTAAAGACGAAAACCCTGAGCGGCCGCTGAGCGACGCTGGGCGGATAGCCATACAGAAGGCAGCGTCGTTTCTCGCGCGGAGCCAACACAATATATCCGGGATTTTGCATTCGGGTAAACTTCGGGCAGCGCAAACGGCGTTGCTTCTGTCAGAGACCCTTGGCAGTGGCCGGGTTGTTGCTGAGTGTTTGTATCCGATCGGACCAACCGATTCGATTGATCTAATGTATGACGCTGTCGAGAACGGACCAACCGAGCAAATTGCCAGCGATATAATGGTGGTCAGCCATCTCCCTTATGTCAGTAAACTCCTGTCACGATTGGTTTGCGGTGATGAGCTGGAGACCATTGTCCACTTCAAACCGGGAACCATTGTCGCGCTTGAGCGCGGTGAAAATGGTGACGGATGGTCTGTCATGTGGGTGCTCAGGCCTGAATTGTTAGGTGGGTAATATGGCCACACTGAAAAATCGCAGTAGATCTGTTGCCTGAGCAAAAATCCATACTGTGCATCGGTGCACTGCACTACGACCGGATCGCTGAATGTGAATACCCTCTTCGGGCGGCTACCTCGAATCCGGTGAGAAGCCATCTCGCACCAGGCGGCGTGGCCCATAATATTGCGCAAAACCTTGCACAATTGGGTGAGACGGCCGGGATGTGTTCAATCATCGGTGATGACGGCAGCGACCTTATTCGCCATTTGTCTGATCACTCTATCGACACTGATCTGGTTAAGCAGTGTGACCGGTTCCCGACGGCGAACTATACGGCAGTCCATGACCCGTCGGGCGAATTGGCTTTCGGCTTGGCTGATATGGCCATCTACGATCAGATTGATGCGCACTATCTTGGGCAAAGACTACCTGCGTTGCTGAACTGGCCCGTTTGGTTCATTGATGCAAATTTGCCGATGGATGGCCTAAATTTTCTCACCTCCCATAAAACTACTCAATTGATTTGCGCTGCCCCTGTATCAACCAGAAAAGTGAACCGTTTCTCCCAATGTATGTCCGGCGTCGATGTTTGGATTGGAAATGTTATGGAAGCGTCGGAAATGACGGGATTACCTACGAAAACCTTGGCGGAAGCGAACCGGGCAGCGGAAGCGTTGTATGATCTTGGTCCAAAAATCGTTGTGGTCACAATGGGCCGCGATGGAGCGGTTCTGAAAACGGATAAAGGGATAGGCAACTGGGTACCCCCTGAAACGCAGGTGGTTAACGTTAATGGCGCGGGTGATTCGTTTTATGCAGGATTTCTTAGCGCCTATCTGGGCGGCGAACGGCCCGAACAAGCAATGGAGAAGGGCATGGCGGTGTCCAGTCTCACGGCCGAGTGTGCGAACCCGGTCAGAAGTGATCTAGATATTGAGCTTGTATTATGCCGGCGGAAAGAGGTATCACCTCATTTTCTGAAATGACGATAGAGGGACTGCCCCAGATGGCGCTAACAGAGTTTATTGACTACCACCCAGATGTGAAAGACGCGCTGTCAAATAGGCGGGCAGTCGTGGCACTCGAATCGACAATTATTTCGCATGGTTTACCTTGGCCGACAAACCTTGAACTGGCGCGTGACCTTGAGCAGGTCGTGCGGGATAACGGCGCGGAGCCTGCGACCATTGGAATACTCAAGGGCCGTATCAAGATCGGCATGACTGATGATGAAATTTTGGAGTTTGCCCAAGGCAAAAATATCGCAAAAGTCTCTCGCCGTGATCTTGGCGGCGTTATCGCGCTTGGACGCGACGGGGGGACGACGGTTGCGGCGACGATGATTTTGGCTCATTTGGCTGGAATTCGTGTATTCGCGACTGGGGGTATCGGCGGGGTTCATCGCGGCGCGGAGGTATCCATGGATGTGTCTGCCGATTTGACGGAGTTTTCAAAAACCCCTGTCGCGGTGATTTGTGCCGGTGCAAAATCGATTCTGGATTTGCCGAAAACACTTGAGTACCTGGAGACTCATGGCGTTCCAATGATTGGTTATCGGAGCAACGAGTTTCCATCCTTTCACAGCCGTGAGAGCGGGCTTTTTATTGAGCAAGTCGCCGATAGCCCTGAGCAGATTGCGGAAATCCTGAGCGTACGTGATCAGCTTGGTTTGGCCGGTGGAGAGGTCATCGCTAACCCTATTCCAGCAAGCGCCGCCATTCCAAAAACTGAAATCGACGCATGGGTATCTCAAGCCCTTGAGCACGCTAAGCGGGATAATATCAGCGGCAAAGACGTGACTCCATACTTGTTATCCGCACTTGCCGAACTGAGTGAGGGTCGCTCAGTCAGCGCAAACTTGGCGCTCGTGAAAAATAACGCCAAACTGGCAGCGAAAATCGCAATCGCCTATGTGACATTATGAACTTTGCTGATTAAAGCGGAGGTCATACCGTTCAAATTTTACTTAACGAACCATCCAGAGCATATCGAGAACATGTTTCTTCCTGCCGGCGTCTTCGCCAATTAACAGGCTACCATCCGACAGGGCGAGAATGTTGTCCGGGCTGGCGGGCCGGTTTGGATCACACCGTTTTCCGTCAACCGTTTTGCCAATCACATATGGGTCAAGCCGGGTGATGTTAAAATCAGAACCGGTGGTGGCAACATAAATTCCGCCGCAATCTTCCCGGTCGAGGGCGATTGCGGCACTATTGGTTTTATCACGTTTTCCAGTTGCCCAGTCGAGATGTCCCCAAGAAGCATCCATCGGATAGGAAATGGCGGAAATGCCAAGATAGACAGTATTGTTGTGTGACGTGACGCCTTCCAACTTATCCCATTCGTTGGTCGCCCCGAGTGCCGCAGCTGCCTTTCGGCTTTCCAGAAAGGCGGGACGATCATCTCCAAATGTTGCAATTTTCCCGTCGCCATCAAGGTCCTTGCCTGTGCGGGCTTCGGCCCAGGCCCGGACGTCGCTGTTTGAGACATAATTCGACTTTCCGTCGACATAGTCGGCAATTTTTACCGCGTCGTATTCTTTGATCCATGTGGCGATCTCAGCGTTATTGGAATGCCCGAGCATGATCCAGTCAACGTCAAAACCTGTGGATTGAGGACTGCTGCCTGCATCCTGAGTAAGTTTGGCCGCATAGAGTGTTCCGGCACTCAGGTCCCCTTTGATATCCGCGACGAATTTAAAAAACACCCCGCCAGAGGCAGTATTATATTTTTTGCCGACATAGGCACCTGAATCATCATCGCTCATATAAAGCGTTTTCATATCGGGCATAATGGCAGCAGTTTCGTGACTCAATCGGCCCGTCGCGTAATGTTTAACAAAATCTGGTTCGCCGCCTGATGCCGGATTGTTGGCTTCAATCATATAACCGTAGCGGTAGGGGTTCGACATCCGCCCGAGGTACTTGTTCATTGATTTTGGTTTGATATAGGAAACATCGTTGCCGCCCCGAAACCCCGCGCGTTCGTCATCGTCATGATTGTCCGGATGATTCCAGACCTCTGTTCCATAATAAAAATATTCTTCCGCCATCAAGGGTGTGCCCCACGGGGTGACGACGCCGGAACACATCACAAATCCGCCATCTATAGATTGTAGGTTGAGCATTTTTGACTTCGCAACATCGGCCGCCCATATACCACCTTTGCGGTGCAGAAGGAGGCGGCTGACAGCGCTCGCCCCGTCCCGGCCTGCGCCTTCCCAGGCTGTATACAGATACCCGGTGTTGGCGCCCAGCGACACGAAACCATTAAAATCGGGGGCGTTTGAGATGTACATCAAATCACCGGATGTATCGTATACGCCGCCGAACCGTTGTCCGTCACCGAGAATGTCACCGGCTTTGGCAAATGTGACGTAATGCCCAACCGCCGTTTTCACCCTATCACTAAGGGGCGGGATGGCCATGCCAGTGCCCGAGACCGCACCGCTGTCGAACCCGGCGATATACCCGACCAGCGCTGGTTTCAGACCATCTTTAAATGTGTTTTTGCCGCCCGGATGTTGGGCGTTAACAAACAGGTCACCAAAGGCATTGCTGCTGAGTCCCGTGACTTCCGCGCCGGTGGGCATGGTCGCAATACGAACGAGCTTTTTCTGGTCGGCGTTGGCCGGCCCGGAAACCGACAGGACCGCAGCAACATAGATTGCCCCAAATAACCTCAGATATGACGCCATCTTGACTCTCCTTGTGGTATTTTTCAGATCGATACTCGAAAAGGTAGTTTTCTAAAACATGAGGATACCCGATTTTCGACTAATAAAAAACGGCTATCTGAGAGGACATTACCTGAAGGTTAGGATTGAATGTGATTATATTTTAACATTTTGAACGTGATTTGAAAATTTGCGACTTACTTCAATAGTTATTTAACATAAAAGTTAATTAAATATGGTCCCCAACAACTATTTCATGATATTGTCAGCGTGAATTCAACGTTTTAATGATCATCAAACGGGGGGGAACATGATTGAACTTACTGAAAATGTAAATTGGCCGGCTGTTGGCGCGGGCGCGTTTATTGCTTATATGCTCGGCTGGATTTGGTATTCACCAAAACTGTTCGCATCCAAATGGATGGCGGGCAATGGCCTGAAGGCTGAGGAAATGACGGGTATGCCGATGGGCGCGATGGCTGTGCAGGCCCTTGGGACCTTTATGCTGGCCTGGCTTGTTGGGATTACAGCGGCGCAAAATGCCCTGCTGACGATCATCCTGATTGTCCTGACGATTATTGTTCTGATGGTCAGCGCCGGTCTATATGTCCAGAAAAAACCAGCCGTGATCGCCATTGATACGGGGTATGTATTTCTTATGGCGGTGATAATGATCGTTTGCCAGGGCGTTATCTAGGCAGGATCTATCGTTTACCTTTACGGCTCTTTTTGCTGTGTTTCCAGGCCGCCTTCGGGGCGACGCCGGGTTTGGTCAGGCCAAGCTCGGTCGCCTCGAGGCGCCGAACCTCATCGCGCAGGCGCGCAGCTTCTTCAAATTCCAGGTCTGCCGCAGCGGCATGCATCTTCTCGTTAAGCTCTTTCAGCACCGCGCCGATGTTATGGCCGACCTGATGGGTTTTACCGGACGGGCCTAAATCCACCGTCACATAATCATGCTCATAAGCCGACTCAATGACATTGGTAATGGTCTTTTTGATACTTTGCGGGGTGATGCCATGGGCTTCGTTATAGGCCGTCTGGCGGGTCCGGCGGCGATTGGTTTCACCGATCGCGTATTCAAGACTGGCGGTCATACGATCGGCGTAAAGCAGGACCCGGCCGTCAATATTCCTGGCTGCCCGGCCAATGGTTTGCACCAGGGATGTTTTCGAGCGTAGAAACCCTTCCTTGTCGGCATCCAAAATTGCGACTAGACCACATTCCGGGATGTCGAGGCCTTCGCGCAACAGGTTGATGCCGATCAATACATCAAATGCGCCAAGGCGCAGGTCCCGGATGATCTCGATCCGTTCCAGCGTTTCAATATCGGAATGCATATAACGCACACGGACGCCATGTTCATGCAGGTATTCGGTCAAATCTTCGGCCATGCGTTTGGTCAAGGTGGTGACCAAGGTGCGCATGCCCTTGGCCGCGACCACCTTGACCTCACCCAGCAAGTCATCAACCTGCGTCTCCACCGGACGGATAATACAGACGGGGTCAATCAGGCCAGTCGGCCGGACCAACTGTTCGGTAAATACGCCGCCCGTTCGCGCCAACTCCCACGGGCCAGGGGTGGCAGAAACAAACACCGTTTCCGGGCGCATGTATTCCCATTCTTCAAACTGCAACGGCCGGTTGTCGCGGCAACTGGGCAGGCGAAATCCAAAGTCAGACAGTGTCGATTTCCGGCTGCGGTCACCTTTGTACATTGCGCCAATTTGCGGCACCGTAACATGGCTTTCATCAACCATCAGCAAGGCGTTGTCGGGCAAATATTCAAACAATGTTGGTGGCGGTTGCCCCGGTTCGCGGCCACTGAGATAACGCGAATAATTCTCGATGCCAGAGCAAAATCCGGTGGTCTCCAGCTTTTCCAGATCAAACGTCGTACGTTCGCGCAGGCGCTGCGCTTCGAGCAGTTTATTGTCGTTCTCAAGCTCGATCAGGCGTTCTTTTAATTCGGCGCGGATTTTCGGGATCGCCTGCAGCAGGGTTGGGCGCGGCGTCACATAGTGGGAATTGGGATAAATAGTAATTGTTTCAAGTTCGGCTATTTTCTCGCCGGTCAGGGGATCGATCTCCCAGATTTTTTCAATTTCATCACCGAACAGCGATATCCGCCAGGCACGGTCTTCCATGTGCGATGGGAAAACTTCCACAACATCGCCGCGAACCCGAAACGCACCGCGAAAGAAGGCTGCGTCGTTGCGTTTGTATTGAAGTTCGACCAAACGTTTCAGCAGTACGCTGCGGTCCATTGTCATGTTGGCGCCGAGTTTAAGGACCATCTCGGCATAGGTCTCGACCGCGCCGATGCCGTAGATGCAACTGACGGAGGCGACAATCACCACGTCCGAGCGTTCCATCAGGGCGCGGGTCGCTGAGTGACGCATACGGTCGATCTGCTCGTTTACCGAAGCGTCTTTCTCGATGTAAGTATCGGTGCGCGGCACATAGGCTTCCGGCTGGTAATAGTCGTAGTAGGAAACAAAATATTCAACCGCATTGTCCGGGAAGAATTCCTTCATTTCGCCGTACAATTGGGCCGCCAATGTCTTGTTCGGGGCGAGAACAAGGGTCGGCCGGTTCAAGTTCTGAATGACATGGGCCATGGTAAAGGTTTTGCCGGACCCGGTAACACCAAGCAGAACCTGATCGCGCTCGCCGCTCTCGAGGTTGGCCGTCAGTTCGGTAATCGCTTCGGGTTGATCCCCAGCCGGTGAAAACGGCGATGACAGTTTCAGTGCGCGTCCGTCATTGACCGACGGGCGTTTGGGAGGGGTGAATTGTGCTGTGCCATCCATGGTCCATATATAGGATGCCCGCGCCCTATTGGCGAGTCCCGGATGCGTACAAATTGTGTATTGCGCAGCCTTAAACGCGGGCGTAGGCTGCGCGTCGAAATCCACGTTATTTTGTCTCTAATTTTCGGAATAATTGATATGTCGTTTATTGCTGATCGCCTGAGCGCTGTTAAACCGAGCGCCACCATTGCTGTTTCCCAAAAAGCCCGTGAACTTGCAGCCGAGGGGCGCAATATCATCAGTCTTGGTGCCGGTGAACCTGACTTTGATACCCCGGATCATATCATTGAAGCTGGTAAAAAAGCGCTTGATGATGGCATGACCCGCTATACCGGGATCAACGGCACGCCGGAACTGCAGGATGCGATTATCGCCAAGTATAAACGTGATAACGGGCTTGAGTACACGCGCGATCAAATTCACGTCAGTTGCGGCGGCAAACCGGTTATCTTCAATGCCATGATGGCGACAGTTAACCCGGGCGACGAGATTATTATCCCAGCACCGTACTGGGTCAGTTACCCGGATATCCCTGCCTTTTTTGGCGGTGAATCGGTAATAGTCGATTGCCCGCCAGAGGCTGATTTTAAAATGCAACCTGAACAGCTGGAAGCCGCGATTACACCAAAAACCAAGTGGTTGTTTTTGAACTCGCCGTCAAACCCGACTGGCGCTGGATACTCCGAAGAAGACTTAAAAGCGCTCGCCGACGTGCTGCTGCGCCATGACCATGTCTGGATCATGACCGATGATATTTATGAACATCTGGTCTATGACGACTTTAAGTTTTTCACCATTGCCCAGGTTGAACCGAAATTAAAATCGCGCACCTTGACCATGAACGGCATGTCGAAAGCCTATTGCATGACCGGCTGGCGGGTTGGTTTTGCTGGCGGCCCGGTGGAACTGATCAAGGCGATGACAAAGGTTCAGTCACAATCCATATCCCATACCGCAGCGGTCAGTCAGGCGGCCTCGGTTGCCGCATTAAACGGCTCGCATGATTTTATTAAGTCTAATAACGCAGTGTTTAAAGAGCGCCGTGATCTGGTTGTCAGCATGCTCAATCAGGCGACGGGCCTGAGTTGTCCAACGCCTGAAGGGGCGTTCTACGTCTACCCCAGTTGCGCAGGGGTCATTGGTAAAAAAACACCAGCCGGAAAAGTTATCGAGAACGACGAAGACTTTGTCACCTATATGCTGGAAGAAGAAGGTGTCGCTGCCGTTCATGGTTCCGCCTTCGGTCTCAGTCCACATTTCCGTATCAGTTACGCAACAGCAACAGATTTACTTGAAGACGCCTGCCAGCGTATTCAACGGGCCTGCGCGGCTCTGACGTAAACCTGCTGACATTCGATTGCGGAAGAGGCGCTCAATTGAGCGCCTTTTTTGTTTGGCCCCCCAGGAAGCAGTCTTAGTGATACCTTGAGGCAGATTGCTGACTGCTGCGTAACTTTAGATAGAGCTTCCTCAAAAAGCGACGGCCAATAATGCGGATTGTTTCTGTTTGTTTGCCGTGCGACCGGTGACAGCGCGCAACCAGC
>WASW01075977.1_pt1 | contig 19617 bp, 16 predicted proteins | sample 5698521 | NCBI WGS metagenome assembly WASW01 (sample SAMN11175560, study PRJNA528189) | sponge metagenome | isolation source: marine sponge | host: Leucetta | place: Antarctica: Western Antarctic Peninsula, King George Island | collected 2013-01
ATGCTGATCGCCAACTGCGAGCATGAAAACCGCCGCTTTCTGCATCCCCGAAAGGTTGCGAATATCCTCTTTGACGCGCGCCATCTTGTGGTCACTTTCTCGCTCTATGGTTAACCTAATTTTACGATTTTGAGTGCATATTTGTCACGATGTCATTGGTGCGTTTGGATTGAAGATGGAAAAGGTTGTGTCACTTCTGCGTTTCGGGATGATTGCAGTATTTTCTGCGGCGGTGATATCTCCAGCGAAATCACAGGTTCCCCAGCAGTTGCCGCCCAAATCAGAAACCCGGCCTGGACCGGCACAGGCACAATTTTTTGAACACCCGGATATTGGATATTCGGTCGCAATTCCGCCTGGCGCTGAAGTTCGTGAACGTCAGGGGGAAAATGGTCAAATATCGATTCGATCTCGCAAGGGGTATTCGATTTCAGTGCAAACTGGATCATCACATCATGATGTTCCAATAAACCAGCTATCTAGATTTATTGAAGCCAAATTTTTGGGACAAGACAAACCATGGCGAGAACGCCTTAAAGATCGCGAAATCAATGTCGCCGGACTGCCCGCCTATGAGATAAGATATGATGGTCCCAATACATTATCTCAAGTCGTGTTCGTCCGGGGGCGAAAAATTGATTATGTAATTATTTACATTGCGGGGCATCTTGAATTTCGAAAATATGTTAACGAATTTGACTGGTTTTTAAAAAATTTCTCCCCAGCGAAAGATGATCTGGCCGGTAGTTCTGATAAATTTGAAACCAAAGCCAATAAGTTTTCAAAACCGAGTTTCGGGTATTCGATGTTGTTTCCGGCAGACTGGGAACAGTCGTCTCAGCAAGGCATGACAATGATGTTTAGTGGTCGTCAAGGCACGCCCGCTTATACGTCGATCGTTAGCGTTCAGAATGTCAATCCGCCAAGTGTCGAAGGATCAGGAGACGCCCTGGCCCGAGCGATCACTGATCTAAAAAACAATTTCAACCAGTCCGTTCCTACGATCGAATTTACCATCGACCAGCCCTGGGTTTATAATCGAGGTGGGGTTCAATTGCATGGACGAGAACTAAATGCATCCTATAAGCATGCTGGTGAAACGTTCCGTAAGGTAATTTTTGTTATCCCGAGGCCCAATCAACCGGTTGTTCATATTTGGTCTTATACTGCGCCGGAAAAAGATTTTCAGACGTATCAACCACTTGTTGAACAGATGTTACGGTCATGGACGATTATAAACACGTCTCATGGATAAATTCGGGTGGCACATATCAAATTGATGACCCGCTTAACTGTTTTGGTTCTGGCCTGCACTGTTGCGGTCGTCGGCTTGGCACGCGCTGTTGAATACCAAGCGCCAAAACCAAGTGTTGACGAATTGACACGGCAATTTGAAGCTATTGTCTTCGGATCGGAATTTAAGGGGCTCAAACCTTTCAACCGGATAAAGAAGTGGGTGGCCCCACTTCGAGTTGCCGTTAAATCCTATGATGAAACCTCGATGATGGAGGCCGAGGGTAATGCGGTCCTATCGCTACGGCAGAAAGAAGTGGATCCTGTACATTTATCATACGTGCAAAAACACCTGACAACATTGGTTGGTCTGACCGGGTTAATAACAGAGGACTATAAGGCGGCAGACGATGTCGCCAACCTGACAATAAAAATTGTACCCCGTGGGCAACTGACAAACCCAAATCTAATCAAAGATATTAGTCCAGCACTGATCCGAAGACTGGGCGGTCAAGGAGGATGTTATTTTTTGATGTGGCACAATGAAAATACGGGACATATTGAGCGTGCGGAAATTGTCGTTAACGCAGACCGTATTTCTGTAAGAACGGACCACTGCCTATTGGAAGAAATGACGCAAAGTCTTGGGTTGCCTAATGATACTGCATCTAATTGGACAACGATATTTTCGAATGAAGGTCAAATAACCTCCCTAACACGATCTGATCAGATCATGATCAAGACCCTGTATGATCCAAGACTAAATGCGGGTATGGCGCGGCACAGCGCAATGGAAATCGCACGGAAAATAATTGGTGAAAACGACCGGAAAATGCCTTAATTAGACCCGGGTGTTAACCAACTTTTGCCAGTTTAACTCTTTGAATCTAAAAGTTTTATGGCATGTATGCCTAACGCTTGATAACGAAAAATTAAGAAAATAGCCCTAATCCTATAGCGGGAAGGACTGCGTCCATCGTCAGCGCATCCCGACCGTACTGATGGCTGGGACTTAATTTGACGATAGGCAGTTAGCGCAATGTTTGGTCTTAAGACACCTAAAAAAGATGACAGCACCTGGGAGCTTGGGAAGATTGCGCATGTTCCGGGCGGAAACTTCGATCTTGCGCTGGCATCTTTTTTTATCAACGTCCTGTCGTTGGCCATGCCGCTGACGTTGCTTCAAGTCTATGATCGTATAATTCCAAATTCCGCCGATGGAACTCTGATATTGCTGGTCGTCGGTATTGGGGTGGCTTTGATTTTGGAAGCATTTTTGCGCCAAGGGCGGTCTTACGTCAGTGGATGGATGGGCGCTCGGTTCGACCATTTGGCCGGAACAGCGGCGATGGAGCGTCTATTGGGCGCGTCGATTTTGGATTTCGACAAAGTTGGTGCCGGTACGCATCTGGAGCGGTACAACGCGCTTAATCAACTCAAGGAATTTTATGCAGGCCAGGCGCTTTTAGCCGTGTGGGATTTTCCATTTGCAGTGCTGTATCTTGGTTCCATGGCCTATCTTGCTGGTTGGCTGGTTTTGGTCCCGATTGTCTTGATAGTTTTCTTCATCATCACGGCGTTTCTAATCGGTGGAAAGCTGCGCGAGGCGTTAAGCATTCGCATGGGAGCGGATGACCGGCGGTATAGTTTTATTATTGAAGTATTAGGCGGTATCCATACGGTCAAAGGGTTGGCCATGGAAGAGCAGATGATCAGGCGCTATGAACGGCTTCAGGAAAGTAGCGCGGAAGCGGAACACGGTGTTGCCCTTCGTAGTTCCTACGCACAAAGTTCCGGCGCTCTATTCTCTCAACTGGTACTTTTTAGCGTCGTCTGCTTCGGCTCAGTTTTGGTTATAGACGGCACCCTGACTGTTGGTGGTTTAGCAGCATGCACCATGCTCGGCGGTCGCTCGATGCAGCCAATTCAAAAAATCGTCGGTATTTTGACACGCTTTCAAAGTATCCAGCTTGCCCGAGAGCGATTGCGTGAATTGTTTAGTATGCAAGTTGAACGACGTCCTGGGTTACCGCAATTGCCGAAAATTCGTGGAGATCTAGAACTCGACGATATCACTTTCACGTATGGCGAAAATAAAGACGGCGAAAATATACCGCCTTTGTTTGAAAACATCAGCCTGAATGTGAACGCGGGTGAAATTGTTGGTGTTACCGGTCTTAACGCCAGTGGTAAAACAACATTGCTCTATTTGATGATGGGGGTTTACACACCGACCGCTGGTGTTGTGCGGATCGATGGTATGGATTTGCAAGATTACGACCCATCCAGTATCCGCACACAAGCCTCATATTTACCGCAAGACGCTGTAATGTTTAACGGGACATTGCTCGAAAACCTGACCATGTTTCGCGAAGATAAAGTTGATGATGCATTGGACATGTCCAAGCTTCTTGGGCTCGATAGTGTTGTTGCCCACATGCCACATGGCTATGACTCAACTATAGGTGATGGGGCTGGAGATACGCTTCCGCGCGGTATTAAGCAGCGCATCGCTATTGCCCGTGCATTGGTTGATAAACCCCGCCTTTTGTTGTTCGATGAAGCCAATACGTCGATGGACAATGCCGGCGATGCAATGCTGCGCGGATTGTTGGAAAAATTAAAAGGCCGCGTAACACTGGTTCTGGTCACACCACGGCCATCGCTACTCAATATATCTGATCGCATATACGATATTGACGGGTCTAAACTGGTTGAACGGCCAAGAGACAATGATCAACTGGCAACTGCTCAGGGACAGGTGGTGCCAGCATGAATGATGTAAATGTATTGGTTCAAAGTTTCTGATGCTCAAATCTTTATCAAAACTTGAAGCATTTGACGACTCGCCACTGGACGTGCCTGGCCGTCCTTTGGGGGATATGTCTGGTGACCGTTTCGGCGGCAACCAGAAGAAAAAGAGTGCGCCCAGTTCCAAGGATATAGTAAAGACGCCGGTGCCTGATAAGCCCGTTAAGTCACAGCCAAAGCCAACACCAAAGCCAACACCAAAGCCAACACTAACACGAAATACAATACCAGATGTAGAAGGGCGTATAGAACCAAAAGCGCCCGATCGTTCTACGGAGACGCGCGGTGCACCTGGAAAAGCAAAAACTAAATCTGAACCACAAAACTCTCCTGTCGTTGAAACGTCAGAACCGGCAGCAAAATCAAAACCTGCACCGAATAAATCCAAACGCCTTCCACCGCGTCGGCGTAAGAATCAAGCTCAGGATGAAGGCGAAAAAAAATCATCTGAAGGTGTAAAACCAGATCAGGAAATTGTAAAACTGGCGCCAGATGAGGCCACTCCGACTTCACGTAATGAAGGCCCTGAACCAACCCCGGCCGCTGCGCCACCGCCACCGCCACCGGATCAACCAGGCCCTCCATCTTCAGGTGTGCCGGCCCCTGAAGGTGACGAATTTTATAGTAATACACAAAGCCTTCGGGATCAAAAGCTGAGCGCTCTTGCCTCTCTAAGAGATCAGACTGACCTGTCAAATTGTCTGTTGCCACTTCTGGAGGCGTTGAACTGGCGCGGTGACCCGCGGCATATTGCGGAAGCTGTTCCGCATTTCGTAGATCAAATCGATATCACAAGCTTTCGCAATATTATGGCAACACTGCACTTCGAAAGCCGTCCTCTTGAGATACGAATGAGTAAGATCGATCAACGCCTCTACCCGTGCCTGTTTTTGCCGAAGGACGGCGATGCGATTATTCTGCTCAATTCTCAGCGCGGGAAAATCAATATTTATGACGGCGGCAAACAACAATTTGTTGAAATAAGTAAGGAGAATACTGAAGGCACGGTTCTCTTTTTTACGTCGGTCGATCCTGAAGAAATATTACCCCAACAACAAAAACTCGGTTGGTTCAGAGCGGTTGGTGAGCGGTTTCGGTCGTTGTTCTATCAAGCCCTCGGTCTGACTTTTGTCCTGAATATATTGGCACTTGCAACGCCTCTATTTGTAATGGGCGTATATGATAAAGTTGTGGCGACCGGATCAATACCGACGTTGGCATTCTTCGCAGCAGGCGTATCAATCGCTATTCTGTGTGACTTATTCCTGCGGTACATCAGGACCCGCATATTAGCCTTTATCGGTGCCCGGCTTGATAATATCGTCGGTATTGCCGTTTTTCATAAAATCTTATTCCTGCAACCGTCCTTTACCGAGCGCTCTTCGATCGGCTCGCAAGTAGCGCGGATCAAAGATTTTGAGACCATCCGGGATTTCTTCACAGGCGCAATGGCCTTAACACTGCTTGAGTTACCGTTTGTTGTAATATTTATCGTCGTCATCGCTATTCTCGGTGGGCCAGTAGCATTTGTACCACTCATCATGGTCGCGCTTTATGGCATACTGACGCTGATATTTACGCCAATTATACGTGCTGCGGTGACCCGCTCAGCTCGCGTTAGCGTTAGAAAACAAGAGCTTGTCGTCGAGACACTTGGCGGGATGCGAGCGATTAAATACAGCGGTGCTGAGACAACGTGGCTTGATCGATATCGTAAATTGTCAGCCAAATCTGCATTAAACGGATTCTACGCATCGCAGTATTCTGCTCTGGTCCAAACCTTATCTCATGTATTAATGATATCTGCGGGTGTCGGGACCATTGTATTTGGCGTGTTTCGTATATTAGAAGGCGAAATGTCTATTGGTGGTCTTGTTGCTTCAATGATGCTTGTTTGGCGGGTATTGGGGCCACTGCAAACCGGTTTTGTTTCGATGTCCAGAATTACTCAGGTAAAAGCCAGTATTGGACAAATCAACAGTTTGATGAATATCCGAGCTGAACGTGAGCAGCATTCATTGGTTAACCCAATCAAACGCATGGACGGGTTTGTTTCATTCTCTCGCGTATCTATCCGATACAGCCCAGATGCCGACCCGGCCCTGGTCGGTGTTTCATTTGATATTGGACCCGGTGAAGTTGTTGCCGTTGTTGGCGGCAATGGTTCTGGCAAATCGACCGTCCTGAAACTGATGGTTGGGATGTATCAGGCGCAAGCAGGCAGTATTCGAATTGATAATCAGGATATAAGACAACTTGACCCGATTGAGCTACGGCATGCGGTCTCTTATATTCCGCAAAGTATTGAGTTTTTTTATGGTACGATTGCACAGAATCTTCGGTTCGCGCACTCAACAGCGAGTGACGATGATCTTCGCTGGGCCTGTTATAAAGCCGGCGTGCTTGATGAAATAGAAGCGATGGAGCAGGGGTCAGGTAAATGGAAGCGGAGCGGGTTTGACGTTCGAATTGGCGATTCCGGTGCCGGTCAACTACCGACCAGCGTATTACAACGCCTTAATTTGGCCCGTGGATACCTGAAACGCTCACCCGTTATGTTATTTGATGAACCCGGTAACGGTTTAGATTTTGAAGGGGACAAGACATTCATGCGGATGGTCGATGAATTACGCCATAATTCCACGTGTATGATCGTCACCCACCGTCCAAGTCATCTTAAGATATGTGATAAAATTGTATGGCTTGAATATGGAAATGTCCGCGCTTATGGCCCATCAGCCGAAGTGCTCAGTCAGATGCCAAAGGACTTCCTGTGAGGTATCATGAATGAGATAACCAATCAAAACGGCGCGCCGGAAGACTCTGGAAAGGTGCGCCGGGGTGATCGTCAAACGCGATTTTTGGCCCAGTCTGTAATTCTGGAAGAAGCGGGAAGTTCGGGATTGGTGCGGGCCGCGATGATCGCCATTGCAGTCGTTATTTGTGCTTTTTTATTTTGGGCAGGCATTACGGATGTTGATGAAGTTGCGGTTACCACAGGCGAAATCATCCCTACCGGAAAAGTTCAGACGATCCAGCATTTAGAAGGTGGCATAATTTCTGAAATTCCTGTTCAGGAAGGAGAACTGGTTGAGAGGGAACAAGTTTTACTTGTTCTGGAACCTTCCGGTCCGACGTCGGAGCTTAATCAAATTAGAGCACGCCGCGCTGCACTTGAGTTGCAAGTAGAACGCCTTCGTGCGATCGGCACCGGACGGGAGCCTGACTTTTCATTCGTCGGCAAAGAATTCAAAGACATGGTCGATGACCAACAGATAATCTACGAAAGTCAGCAGGACGCGCATATTGACCGCCAACAGGTTATCATCACTCAAATCGAGCAAAAGAAACAAGAACTGTACTTGCTTGATGAACAGGAAGAAACATTGTCGCGAAATGCTGATATATTGCTTGAAGAGTTTCTATTGCGTGAGGAATTGTATACAAAAGGTTTGGCGACCAAAATCGCCTATCTTGATTCGAAACGCGCTGTAAACGATTCCCGCGGTGATCTTGCCAATCTTCTGGTTGATCGTCAGCGCACACTTGAATCAATGGATGAATCCCGAAAAAGGCTAACCGAGCTTGATACGGACAATCGTGAACAAGTCCTGACAGAGATGGGTGTTGTCACCAATGAGCTTGCTCAAGTGGTGCAATCGCTGGAAAAAACTTATGACCGGGTTCGCCGACTAAAGGTACAGTCACCGGTTCGTGGTTATATCAAGGGATTAAAGGTTAATACCGTCGGCGGGGTTATTCCTGCTGGTGCGATTGTTATGGAAATTGTTCCGCTTGATGAAGAATTGATCGTGGAGTCTCGTATCAATCCCCGCGATGTGGGTCATGTTAATCTTGGTGATCCAGTAACAGTTAAGGTTACCACGTATGATTTTGCCAGATATGGCGGCATTACGGGGGAACTGGCGGAAATATCGGCAACGACTTTTATCGATGAAGCCACTGGCGATCCTTATTATAAGGGAATGGTTAAATTGGATCGAAACTATGTCGGCTTAGATCCTGAACGTAATCAGGTGTTGCCTGGCATGACGGTTCAGGCCGATATCAAAACGGGGCACAAGACATTGCTCGAGTATCTTCTGAAACCAGTCGTTAGTTCCGTCAAAACATCGTTTAAAGAACGTTGAGCGTATCATGTTTCTCTAGGGCGAGCGTTATGATGCGGCTGGTTTCTGACCATAGTTCTAAGTCATCTATTTCTGCGCGCTCGAACCATCTGGCGTCGTCTGCGTCACTACCGGCAGCGAGGGACCCACTGGCAACAGTCGCAACGAAATCTATTAATGTGTAATGATATTGGATTTTGTTAATTTTATCGTATTGAATGGAGTTGACCACGTCGACCAGTTCAGGTTGTGAAATTACCAAACCGGTTTCTTCCAAAACCTCTCGGCGGCCACATTCTACTGCCGTTTCACCCAGTTCCTGCGCTCCACCAGGCAGGCTCCAGGATCCCTGATGAGGCGGTTGGCCGCGTTTAATCAATAAGATGCCGTTTGGACCAACAACGGCAACACCGACGCCGACAACGGGACGGTCTGGATATTCTCGCTTGGCCATGGGCTAACCTCAATTTGTAATTTGCGTAATAACAGGTTCGTATTACACTGTCGGTTGTTGTGGGCCAAGTTCTCTCATATATGGGCGCGGTCTATGGGCGGAAAAACTGCATATTTAATGGGAGAGAGTTGAGCGTGAGCGACATTCTTCAGAGACGCACTTATAAAGCGGGTGATATCATCTTTAAGGAAGGTGAAGACGGAAGTCATGCCTATGTCATTCAGGAAGGTGAAGTTGAAATCGTCAAAAATATCGACGGCGAGAAAAAAATTCTCGGTGTGGTTGGAAAAGGCGGCATGTTTGGTGAAATGGCCTTGATCGATTCAAAACCGCGAATGGCAATGGCGCGCGCAAGTAGGGGTACGACAATCATTGTTGTCTCCCAGTCGATGTTTGATCAAAAAATGTCAAAAGCGGACCCTTTTATTCGAGGTTTGCTTAATATTCTTGCTGACCACGTACGCTCAGCAAGTAACTGACCACGTACGCTCAGCAAGTAAATAGATATTGGATTTGCATAATCTAAAATTCGACGTAAAGTTTTTGAACCCTATATTTTGGTAAAATGATGATGAATAATCGCGATCCTAAAACCATGTCCCGAACTCAGGCAGAAATGTCTAAGGCAAAAGATGATGGTGCGAAGAAACAACATGCGCTCGGGTTCGGCCAACGCATGCGTGCCTATTTATTGACAGGCATCCTGATCACGGCCCCTGCGGCGATTACAATTTACGCAGCCTGGGTGTTTATCGGTTTTGTAGATGGTCAGGTTACGCCATTGATCCCTGGAAAATATAATCCGGAAACCTATTTACCGTTTGCTGTTCCCGGTCTTGGCTTGATTGTTCTAATCCTCTCTTTAATGCTGGTTGGAGCATTAACGGCGGGGTTCTTTGGCCGAATTTGGATCAAGCTGTCGGAACAACTTTTGAACCGCATGCCCGTAATTCGGACACTCTATAACGCGGTAAAGCAAATACTCGAAACTGTGCTTGCACAGCAGTCTAACGCATTTCGAGAGGCTGTACTGGTGGAATACCCACGCCGGGGTATTTGGGCAATTGCTTTCATAACGGGAAGAACGGAAGGCGAGGTGCAAAACATTACGGAAGAAGAGTGTATTAATATCTTTTTACCTACGACGCCGAACCCAACGTCTGGATTTTTGCTGTTTGTGCCAAAAGAGGACCTTGTATCATTGTCTATGAGTGTTGAAGAAGCGATTAAGATGGTTATTTCCGGGGGTATAATTACGCCCCCGGACCTTAGGTCACAAACTCAGCAGCAAGACGTCCTAGTGTCGGCACAAACTTATGAAGATATAGACATTATACGCGAGAAGGACCGTACGCCAGTTTTGGTTCCGAGCGGATCTCGCCCGAAAGAGAAGCAGGATAGTTCAGATTAATAATCAGTTTAATAAGTAAGGTTGAATTTTTCAGGTAACAAAACCGGCAAGGATCATGTTTTTAAAACCCGCCCTGTCTTCTTCTTTCTCAAACCTTAGTATCACATCTACCATCTGTCCGGGTTCGCTTGCGTTACGTTCTATTGAATAATCAAATGTTCCTTTGCAGTTTTTTGACAGCCATTGATTGATGGGGGCAAAATCTCCATTAAATTTGTAGTGTACGGAATAGGGTACTTCAGATTCCTCACTGTTTGAGTTCGTACGTTCAATTTCGGTCATTTGATTTTGGGCCGGGTTATTGTTCAACAAGTCGGATCTCTTTTTTTAAGTGATGCAGCTTGAATCATACCGACAATAAGTGCTGTGGTGTGTGTCTGCCTGTTTCAATTCATTTCATTCTGAAATATATTGAAACAATCTATGGGATATTTTAGGCCCATTATCCTGACCTTAGGTTGAGAACAGCATTGTCACGGCTAAACAGGTACAAAAGTGTCCTGATTTTCTGTCCACGATCAGAGTCCAGATTTGGGTCCTGATTAAGGAAAACGGTTGCGTCATCGCGTGCAATGGCCAACAAATCACCATGAACTGAAAGATCAGCAAGTCGGGCATCAGGCATACCGCTTTGGCGTGTGCCCAGTAATTCGCCAGCGCCGCGCAAACGTAAATCTTCTTCGGCAATACGGAATCCATCATCTGTATCACGCATGATTGACAGACGATCACGGGCGACTTGGGTTAAGTTTCCGGAATAAATGAGCAGGCAGGTTGACGCTTCATCCGAGCGCCCAATGCGTCCCCGTAGTTGGTGTAACTGAGCCAGGCCAAACCGTTCAGCGTGCTCGATGACCATGATTGTTGCCGCAGGGACGTCAACCCCGACTTCTATCACCGTCGTTGCCACAAGAAGATCTATAGCGCCGCCGAGAAAGTCGGCCATAACCGCATCTTTCTCTTTAGGTTTCAACCGGCCGTGAACAAGACCGACCCGGTCACCGTAAATGTGAGTAAGTTGCTGATAGCGATCCTCCGCCGCGGCCAAGTCTATTTTTTGTGATTCCTCTATCAGTGGACAAACCCAATAGATTTTGGTGCCCTTCTGTAATGATCGCCCAACCGCTTGAATGACTTCATTCATCCTCTCAAACGGAATTATACGCGTTGTTACTGGTTTCCGGCCCGCGGGTTTCTCTGTAATACGCGAAACATCCATGTCTCCGTAAGCCGTTAACATTAGCGTGCGCGGTATTGGCGTTGCCGTCATGACAAGAATGTCGACCCCACGTCCTTTGCCGGCCAATGTCAGTCTTTGATGCACACCAAACCGGTGTTGTTCATCAATTATTGCCAATCCAAGGTCTAAGAACGCGACTTCTGTCTGGAACAACGCGTGGGTGCCAATGGCGATTTTCGCTTCGCCGTTTGCGAGGCGCGCAAGAATTCCGTCGCGTTTTTTACCCTTCTCACGGGCGGTTAGAAGGATAACCTCAATGCCGGCGACCGCGGCAAGAGGCTCTATTGTTGCATAATGTTGCCGCGCAAGAATTTCCGTGGGCGCCATAAGCGCAGCCTGCGCACCGGATTCTATTACGTTCATCATCGCCTGCAGGGCTACGACGGTTTTGCCACTGCCAACGTCACCTTGCAACAAACGAAGCATGCGCGACGGAGACGCCATGTCATCGCAAATCTCTTTCAGAGACGTTTGTTGAGATTTGGTTAAAGTAAAAGGCAGGGCGGTTTCAATTTGACTGCGCAGATGACCATCGCCGCGAAATGAACGCCCTTTGATCGCTTTCATATTGCGCCGCATCAAGGCTAGAGCAACTTGATTAGAGAGGAGTTCGTCATAGGCGAGGCGCATCCGGAAGGTCGCTACCGGGTTGAGATCTTCTTCGGATTGCGGTTTGTGTGCCGCCAATAGCGCATCGTTCCAAGTGGGCCATTTTTCACGCTTAACCAAATTTGGGTCGATCCATTCGCCGAGTTCTGGAACCAGATCGAGCGTTGCGCGAATTGCTTTTCCAAGCGGTTTGAGACTTAATCCAGCAGTAAGCGGGTAAACCGGCTCGACCCGTTTGAGGTTTTCTATCTCCTCAAGAGTACCAATACGATCAGGGTGGGTCATCTGCAACTCGTTACCGAATCGTTCGATCTTTCCACTCACCACCCTGGTTTCGCCTTCGGGCAGGTTCTTTAAAAGAAAGTCTGTATGCGCGTGAAAAAATACCAGTGACATTTTGCCGGTGTCATCACCAACAATAATTTTATAGGGCATTCGCTGGTTAGGAGGTTTGTAATGCTTATGTACCTCAATCACCATAGTCGCGACAACGCCCGCTTCCGCACTTGCAATTTTTGGCGCATAACGGCGGTCTATCAAACCGCTTGGCAATAGCCAGCACAGATCGACAATATTTGGGCCAGCAATTGACTCGATCAATTTGCCAATGCGCGGTCCTACGCCTTTAAGGGAGGTAACCGACTTGAATAGGGGAAACAGGACTTCAGGGCGCATGATTTTTGTGAACGTACTGACATTTGGGTAAGAACAGATTATATCGTAGGCCGGTTGACGAATTCGGCCAACCACAATTCAAGGAAATGTCATGGACGCGCGGCGAAAGAAATTGCTTTATCAAAGTCAGCATTGCGGAATGAAGGAAAACGACATCCTTATAGGGCAGTTCGCTGAACATCATCTGGCAACTATGGATGACGATGAACTGAGACATTTTGAAGCGTTGATGCAGGAGCTGGACATCGATCTTTACAACTGGATCACCGGGAAAGAAGCGCTACCTTCTAGAATGATACAGCCTGTCTTGGCCGCAATTATAAAGTATAACAACATCGTTTTATGAGCAGGCACCTTAAATTAATGCAGCATTTGATTCCCAATAAACCCGGTCACCATATTATATCCGGCGCGCCATCAGGTATGGATGCAAGGATTGTATCTCAGGCGGCTCAGGGCGAAAACGACGTGCTGTTTGTCGCACGTGATGATGTCGGCCTTGTGACAATGGTGGATATGCTCGAATTTTTTGCGCCCGATTTGGATGTGCTGGCGTTTCCCGCCTGGGATTGCCTGCCTTATGACCGTGTCTCGCCAAAAAGCGACCTTCTCAGTAAACGTATCGATACGCTAAGTCGACTTATTGAGACCAGAGAAAAGGGCGCGCGCGTTGTTGTAACGACGGTATCGGCAGTGCTGCAACGCGTACCTGCACGTTCAACGTTTGCTGACGCCAAGCTCGAGGCGATAATCGGGCAACCGCTGGACCCTAAAATCCTGTGTGCATTTCTTGATCGAAACGGATATGGCCGAGTAGAAACCGTAATGGAGCCAGGAGAGTACGCCGTTCGTGGTGGAATTATTGATATATTCCCGTCAGGCGCTGACTTGCCTGCTCGCCTGGATTTTTTTGGTGATGAACTTGACGGTATTCGCGTATTTGATCCGGCGACCCAGCGCACGGTTTCTGAACATGATTCTGGCATCAGTACGCTCGTTTTTAAGCCGGTTAGTGAAGTTGTATTGAGCGAAGAAACGATTTCCAAATTTCGGTCACAGTATCGCGTTCAATTTGGCGAAAGCGGCGCTGACGATCCTTTATATGAAGCAATATCGGCGGGACATCGCCATATCGGTATGGAGCATTGGTTGCCGCTGTTTTATGACGAATTGGAAACGTTATTTGATTATTTGCCCGGCGCGACGTTATTTTTTGATCATCAGATCGATGAATCATGCGAGGCCCGGGTAGACCTGATATCTGAATATTTTTCAGCCCGGGCATCGTTTAGCGGTGATCATAGCGGTGCACCTTACCGGGCAGTGCCGCCAAAGCGCCTGTATCTTGATGGCGATGAATGGGACGAACGCGTAAAACCTTATGCAACGGCGACCTTTTCTCCGTTCGCGGCGCCTGAAAACCTGGTCGATAGTTTTGATGCGGGCGGCCATGGCGGACGAAATTTTGCGGATGTCAGAGTGCAGCGTGACGTAAGCGTATTTGATGCCCTTCGGGATCATGTCACAGAGATTGTTAAAACCGGAAAACGGGTTGTTATTGGCGCTTATTCGCTGGGTACGCGTGACCGACTTCAAGGTCTGTTTACTGAACACGGCCTAATTGACAGTTGGCAGGCAGAAACATGGGGGCAGGTAGAGCAGGGCCGGCCCGATTGTGCAGCATTGGTTATCCTACATCTGGAACGCGGATTTGTTGCCGATGATCTATGCCTGATCACGGAGCAGGATATTCTGGGTGATCGTTTAAATCGGCAAAATCATCGTAAAGTCAGGGCCGAAAACTTTATCGCCGAAGCATCTTCATTATCTGAAGGAGACTTCGTCGTCCATACGGAACACGGTATCGGCCAGTTCGACGGGCTGGAGACAATATCTGTTGGCGGCGCGCCGCACGACTGCCTGCGCCTGATATATGCCGCTGGGTCCAAGTTATTCCTTCCGGTTGAGAACATAGAAGTAATTTCGAAATATGGCTCTGATGGGGCGGGGGCGAACCTTGACCGCCTTGGCGGAGCAGCATGGCAGGCGCGTAAGGCGCGTATGAAAGAACGCGTCAAAGGGATGGCTGAAGCGCTCATCAAAACTGCGGCTGCCCGTGAACTGCGCAAGGGGCCTGTGATCGAGGTTCCGGACGGCAGTTATGACGAGTTCTGCGCACGATTTGCGTTTGAAGAGACAGAAGACCAGGCCCGAGCCATCGAAAGTACAATTTCAGATCTCACCAGCGGTTATCCAGTTGATCGGTTGGTATGTGGTGATGTTGGGTTTGGGAAAACCGAAGTTGCGATGCGCGCGGCTTTTCTAACGGCGATGAGCGGCAGTCAGGTTGCGATTGTTGTTCCGACAACGTTGCTGGCTCGGCAGCACTACAAAAATTTCGTTGAGAGGTTTCAGAGATTCCCTATCCGTATCCAACAGTTGTCGAGACTGGTTACAACCAAAGATGCCAATGACACTAAGAAAGGTATGGCGGATGGTCAGGTTGATATTGTCATTGGCACCCATGCACTACTTGCCAAAGATGTGAAGTTTAAAGACATCGGGTTATTGGTTATTGATGAAGAACAACATTTTGGCGTTGCCCATAAGGAACGCCTGAAACAGTTCAAGGCAAATGTTCATGTCCTGACCCTTACGGCAACACCAATACCCAGAACTCTGCAGTTAGCGTTAAGCGGGATACGCGAAATGAGCCTCATTGCCACGCCACCCGTGGACCGTCTTGCGGTTCGGACATTTATTATGCCGTATGACCCGGTCATCATACGCGAAGCCATTCTTCGCGAAAGGTTTAGGGGCGGGCAAATATTTTATGTCTGCCCGCGTGTTGCTGATCTGGCAGGTGTTGAAGATCAATTAAAAGAGTTGGTGCCAGATGCCAAAATCGCGGTTGCGCACGGCAGGCTCTCTGCGCGCGACCTGGAGAAGACCATCGGCGATTTTTACGATGGCTCTTACGATATATTGTTATCAACTAACATCGTCGAATCGGGTCTCGACCTGCCCTCAGTCAATACCATTATTCTGCATCGTGCGGATATGTATGGTCTGGCGCAGCTGTATCAATTAAGAGGCCGGGTTGGTCGGTCAAAAATCAGAGCATACGCCTATCTCACTTTGCCGCCGAAGCGTAAGTTGACCAAGACAGCGACCAAACGATTAGAAGTTATGCAAACACTCGACACCTTGGGCGCTGGATTCTCGCTGGCCAGCCATGACCTTGATATTCGCGGTGCCGGTAACCTGCTTGGTGATGAACAGACCGGGCACATTCGTGAAGTCGGCACAGAACTTTATCAGCAGATGCTGGAAGAAGCGGTTTCTGAAGCAAAAGGCCTTGAAGGTGCGGAACTGTCAGATGATGAATGGAGTCCGCAAATTTCGATCGGAGTGCCCGTTCTGATTCCAGGTTCCTATGTGTCCGACCTAACAGTTCGAATGGGCTTGTACCGGCGTCTGGCGTGGTTGACCAACGCACAGGAAATTGAAGGATTTGCAGCTGAAATGATTGATCGGTTCGGCTCATTACCTGATGAAGTCGAGAACCTCCTTAAAACCGTAAAATTAAAGAATGTGTGCAAATTGGCGGGGATTGAGAAGGTCGACGCGGGGCCAAAAGGCGCTGTTGTATCATTCCGAAACTCAAGTTTTGCCAATCCGGCCGGGCTTGTCGAATTTCTAACACGTCAAAGTGGAACCGCGAAATTGAGACCCGATCACAAGCTAGTTTATATGCGCAGTTGGGACACGCCAGAAGAACGTTTTGATGGCGTCCAGTATGTTACCGGTGAGTTGGAAAAAATTGCCGCAGCCTAATCAAATACTTGCACAACTATTACGTTAAAATCTTCTCGTTATTCATTCTCGCTATGCCGCATTGGGTCCGTTAGCATTAAGGCGCGATGCGCTCTTGTGCGTTCCTTATGGAACCAGCTGTACTCATTGCGGAGACGATAGTGAAGTATATTATTCCTGTTATCGTATTTCTGATATCGGGTCCGGTGTGGGCAAAATGTGAAAAAACGTTAACTTGGTCACATAGTTTAACCACGCCACAATCTACCGAAAAAGCCGCAGACGGATTATTTGATATCAGCGACGAAATTGTTGATGTGGTCCTAAAGAAAGCGGGATGTGAATATTCTCACATAATAAATTCATGGGCGCGTTCGTTAAGAGCAATTAAAACTGGTCAGGCCGATTTCGTTGTCAGTGCGTCGAAAAACAAAGAGCGAGAAAATTGGGGATGGTTCACCGAACCCTATTACATTGAGACGATTGTCTTGTTTTATAATCAGGGTGATCTCCGAATTCCAAAATTTTTGTCATTGACAGACGCTTTGGAAAAGGGGTTTCGCATAGGTGTCGGAAGCGAGAAGTATTGGGTTGGTGAAGAATTTGACCAAATCAAAAAAAGTGGAAAATATATTGATCAACTCGTTTTTGCAAATAATCTCGATGCTGAGGCAAGTATATTTAAAATGTTAACAAAAAAATATGTAGATCTAATTATAGCCGCAAAATACAGTGGAAGTAGTTTGGCAAAATAATCCGGTGTTAATGTAAGTATAAATAATTATATTATTGAATCAGATCCTTGGCATTTTCTACTATCAAAGAAAACCATAAATAAAAACACAGTAAATTATTTGAGCCAAATAATAGTCCAAATGAAGGTGTCCGGCGAGATGCAAAAGATTATCAGCAAATATTTAAACTGATATGGGTGCATTTGCCTGAGATAAACGGGCTCTCAGGAGATTAAAATCACCCAATGGGGCCGAGCGGCCGCTCCAGCGAAGGATCACATAAATTATCGGGAATTAATGAATTTTGGATCGATCAGCAGAGATTATTGTTGGGTCGCCAACTGTCAAGTCTAGGCCCCATTCGGCTTTCTGGCTAGAGGTTATAATTATATGACAAACCGCATGTAATAAATTCTCTTCGAGTGTGAAATTAATTCCTTGTCCATCCGTCGTAGTGAAGTTCAGTTTGGTCACGCCGCTTTTAAGGGGTGTCACAGTACCGCCGGTGACTAATAAAGGGCAGGTATTTGATGTCAGATTACGTTTGACTTCGTCGTGAGGTTTTTCGAAATTTGACGTTGCGATGGCTTCTTGATGACGCATGCCCATCACGGCGTCTTTGATTTCCGGTTGCAGTGTTTTTTTAAGGTCGGGATTTTGCTCCATAGAATTCATCAATGCACCCCATAATACTTTTACAAAGCGGCGCGTTAACCAGAGCTGGTATTCCGAACCATCTTTGGTGCTGATTCGCAGAAGCATACGATCTTCTTCGGCGTTAAATGTCATGGTTATCTGATGAAGGGTTGCGGACATGTTTGAATTTTGTTCTGTAAAGTTAGGTGACGGAGCCGGCAGTATAAGCAGCGTCTAGCATTCGGGCCAGCACTTGAGGTTCCTGCGCGCCGGAAATAACCCAGTCATCGTTAAACACAAAAGCGGGAACGCCGTTTATGCCAAGGCGATGAGCCCGGGCGTTGTCATCATAAATATCAGAAATATCATCGTCGCTATCGAGATAAGCGATCAGGGCATTTTTGTCTAATCCATGATCAGTGCCAATTTCGACCAATAGTGTTTTATCTCCAATGTCGCGCCCAGCGACAAAAAAGGCATTAAATAATGCCTCGACGACATCACTGCCAGCGCCTTTTTTTTGAACCAAACGAATTAGGCGATGAGCGTCAATAGAGTTAGGTGTACGATCGATGCGATCAAATGCAAAGTCGATCTCGACGGACAGCCCGGTATCTGCGATTGCACCATACACGCGCCTGACTCGATTCTCTGATCCAAACTTTCTTATGAGATAATTAGACCGGTCCAAACCTTCCGGTGGAATTTCAGGGTTCAGTAAAAAGGCCTTCCAGGTAATGTGTGGTTTGATATGAGGCCGAAGAGCCAGCGCCTGCTCGAGCCGACGTTTGCCAATAAAACACCAGGGGCAAACTGAATCGGCAATGACGTTGATGCGCATCGGATACTCTCCTGTATTTGGGACACTATACTGCTAACATTTCTCGGCGTCCCGGTATTCCAATAATTGATTAGTGGTAGAGCAAGAATTTTGCGCCTGACTATTGCTAATTCCGCCTTTATATTCGTAAAATATAGATTGTAATCTGTGTCGATATAATTCCGGGGGGCATAGTCGAATGGATGATTAGACCATCACCGTTCGCAAAATGCTAAAACGAACATGCAATTAAATTTAAAATCCTTAAGCGTAAGATTTTTTGTAATGGCGGTGCTATTATTCGCCTGTGCGGGCGCGGTAATGCTATTTTTTGGGCAGCGCGGAATTGACTCGGTTGTCAATTTGTCTGAGCAGACTGAGCAGTTGGCTTCCGAAGAGAATTCCCGACTCCAAACAACAATTTCAGAAAATTTGAATGTCCAGCGCGCGTCTGAAATTGCAATATTGAAAACATCAAACCAGTTGGAGGGTTTGAGAAAACGCCAGGAAATCGAAGTACAAAAGTCATATGTTGAGGGGAAATTTAGCGGAATTATGCGGCTTATCGGCTCGCAACTCTCTTCAATATTGGCGCCGATGCCCTCAGATGAGCGGGAGATGTTCGTTGTTGATAGCGAGGTTTATTTACGCATTCTCGATGATGCCCGGGCGGTAAATTTTTACGCAGTTTTTGACCAGGAATCCTTGGATGTTGTTGCTGATGATGAAGAACTTGACGACGCCAGAAAGGAAAGTTTGGCAAAAATATTGAAGGCAAACATCCGCACAGACAATCCTCAAATCGAAATTGTGGCAGCGGAAAAAGTGATCAGAATGGCAGCTATTCTGGGAACAGATAAAGAAATATACGGAATTCTTGAAATATCCCTGGAAGACTCAATCTCAAAACTCAATCAGGCAGCATCAAAACTTGATGCAGCGTTTGCCGCCGATTTGGAAAATAAAACGTAACTGCCCAGGTAGGGCTGCCTGACAGTCAGGCGCCGCGGAGTCGGGCGATCAGGATTTCGGGATCCTGCCTGAGCGC
>WASW01030196.1_pt1 | contig 19589 bp, 13 predicted proteins | sample 5698521 | NCBI WGS metagenome assembly WASW01 (sample SAMN11175560, study PRJNA528189) | sponge metagenome | isolation source: marine sponge | host: Leucetta | place: Antarctica: Western Antarctic Peninsula, King George Island | collected 2013-01
TAAAGGCCTGCATGTTTTGGTCATAGGCTGACGTAAATTCGTCATCCCTAATTGCCCCGCCATAATTTTCAGCTCTGTAGGTCTTTTCGCTAAGGTGGCGCGCACGACTGCGGCACCCTGCTTTGTCTATCGACCATTGCTCCTCCGCAGCGCGCGGGTGTTTCCACATCGATACAGGCGCGGCGCAGCCGCTGACGAACAACGCTGCAGCAGCATATAAAGCCAAGATCGAGAATAATTTAGCCATATCGTATGCTAGCGCGGAATGGCCCAATATTAAATGCCTACTTCAGGCATGGGTTTCATTTACAGTAAAAATTGCAGCGCTGATTTCGAGTTACGAACGATTAATCGCTAAAACGCGCCAGTCCGTAAAGCGCGCCACCTGCAACCATCAATAAGCTGGAAATTACATAAACAGTCATTTTTTGGTACTCCTTGACATTCTGTCGAACAAACAGAAAAGCACCAAAGATATTAACAAATTATTTAAATGCGTTAAATATAGTCGCCAATTCTAGATACGATGCTGGCGTGATTTACCCTTTCGGGGCCATGTAAGTGCGCACAAAATTGACGATTTCCGGTGAGTCCCACTCAGCAATTCCCAGTACGCGGCCAATTTCGACCCCATTTTCATCAATTAGGACGGTTGTTGGCAATCCTTGGACCGAGAGCGCCCTGGACAACCCTGACTTATCGTCAATCAATACGGGAAGGTCTCTGAGATTGTTTTTTTCGTAGAACTTTGGCGCCAGTTGCATCCCTTTGCGGTCTTCGGAAACCGTCAATACGTCAATCCCATTGCCTTTAACCAGGGCAGACAATCGATCAAGTTGCGGCATTTCACGTACGCAGGGCGCGCACCATGTCGCCCAAAAATTGAGTACGATCCCTTTGCCGCGATAATCTTTCAGGGTGCGCTCAGTGCCATCACCTGCAAAAAATCGCGCGTTTGGGACCGGACTATTATTACGCGTAATGTCGAAGTTTTTAAAAATTCTCTGGGCTGATTCAAGGGCGCTTGTGCCAGCGGATACGGATCCGAAAACGCCCAGTATCAAGATTGCGGATAGCGCAAAGATACTCCGAAGGCGTTTATAAACGCGTTTTTTGCTTGCGAAATCAATCGGATTCGGTGTTGATGCTGCGGAGATCATAGTGTTTTCCCATTAGGGTTCTTCAAAATAGGTTGGCGCGATTGCCAAGTGAGATATGAGTAATAAAACAACAAAAATTGGCCCTGGTGCCAGCGCTATGTGGGGCGGCCGATTTTCAGGTGGCCCAAATGAAATTATGGAAGAGATTAATGCTTCCATAGGTTTCGACCAGCGTTTATATGCTCAGGATATCACCGCTTCGCAAGCCCATGCCAAAATGCTTGCAGCCCAGGGTATCATCAAGGATCAGGATGCCAAAGCGATCACAGATGGCCTCGACGTGATTCGCACGGAAATTGAAGACGGTAAATTCCCGTTTCGCCGTGAACTTGAAGATATTCATATGAATGTTGAAGCCAGATTACGCGAGTTGATCGGTGAGGCTGCCGGCCGCTTACATACTGCGCGGTCCCGTAATGATCAGGTCGCAAATGATTTTAAGATCTGGGTCCGCGATGCGCTTGATTCGCTGGACACGGCTGTTCGCGAAACGCAGGCCGCTTTGATCGATGTCGCCGAAGAACATGCAGCAAGCGCCATGCCGGGTTTCACCCATCTGCAGACGGCGCAACCAGTAACACTTGGGCATCACATGCTGGCATATGTTGAAATGCTTGGCCGCGACAGAGGCCGAATTAAGGATTGCCGAGCGCGTATGAACGAATGTGCGCTCGGTGCCGCGGCGCTTGCTGGCACCTCATTTCCGATTGACCGTGAGATGACGGCAAAGGAACTCGGATTTGACCGGCCGGCTGCGAATTCCCTCGATGCGGTTGCGGATCGGGATTTTGCGCTTGAGTATCTTTCAGCTGCGTCGATTATCGCCATGCACCTTTCCAGATTGGCGGAAGAGTATGTTCTATGGTGCTCGCAGCAATTTGGTTATGCCCGGCTCGGTGATTCGTTCTCGACCGGCAGCTCAATCATGCCGCAAAAACGCAATCCCGATGCGGCCGAATTGGTCCGCGCCAAGGCGGGGCGCGTGATCGGTCACCTTAACACGCTGCTGATTGTCATGAAGGGCCTGCCGATGACCTACGGCAAGGATATGCAGGAAGACAAGGAACCCGTATTTAACGCTCATGATACGTTGATGCTCTGCCTTGCGGCGATGAGTGGAATGCTCGGTGATACCGTATTCAATAAGGACCGTATGGCAGTGGATGCCGGTAATGGATATTCGACAGCAACTGATTTGGCCGATTGGCTGGTGCGCGTGCTGGGAATGCCATTTCGCGATGCCCACCATGTTACTGGGTCTATTGTTAAACACGCGGAAAACAAAACGGTTGGTCTCGAAGAGTTGAGCCTGGCGGAAATGCAAAACATTGAGCCGCGTATTACAAAAGATATATTTGACGTTCTCGGTGTTGATAATTCTGTTCGTAGCCGCACCAGTTTTGGCGGTACATCACCTGAGAATGTAGTGGCCTCTGTTCATCAGGCACGGAAGAGGTTTCTTGATTAACTATAGAGCGTTATAGTGGGCGAATGGATAAGTTAATGGTGATATGTCGACCAAAATTTTTGGTGGTCTTGATGTTGGCTGGCAGCCTCGCCGCTTGCGGGGTAAAATCGCTGCCGACCAGGCCTGTGGGAAGCAATTTTCCCAAACAATATCCGGCGGCATTATCGCCCCTGAAAACGGTGCCAGAAAACCGTAATAATAATCCACAGGCCCCCGTATTGGACCCTGACAGCATTTATCAGTACCCGAATACGCCGCCAACCCAGTAAAATCTGAAACAACAACTTTTAAGAAAATTCAGGACAAGACAATGGACCATTTCGACTATCGGAACGGAGAACTTTTTGGTGAAGACATTGCGCTCAGCGAAATCGCTAAGGATGTTGGCACGCCGTTTTACTGTTATTCGAGCGCGACGCTCGAGCGTCATTTTAAAGTATTCAATGACGCAGTGTCAGATCTTGGCGGCGAAATCTTCTATGCCGTGAAGGCAAACTCAAATATTGCCGTAATCGCGACGTTGGCAAAGTTGGGGGCGGGGGCGGATGTGGTCTCTTCGGGTGAGATGCGCCGGGCAATGGCCGCTGGAATATCGCCGCAGAAAATTATTTTTTCTGGGGTTGGTAAAACCCGTGACGAGTTGACAGAAGCACTGCGGGTTGGCGTTAAGCAGATCAATGTCGAATCCGAGCCGGAACTTCTATCTCTTTCGGATGTGGCACAGTCGCTTGGCAAAACGGCCGAGGTTTCTGTCCGCGTTAACCCAGATGTAGACCCTGGAACACATGAAAAAATTACAACCGGTAAATCAGAAAACAAGTTTGGGATCGATCTTGATTTAGCCCGAGATGTGTACGCCAGAGCAGCCAAACTTCCGGGCATAAAACTCATTGGCGTTGCCTTGCATATTGGATCGCAACTGACAAATCTGGACCCGTACCGCCTTGCCTACAGTCGTGCGGTCGATTTCGTTCGGCAATTAAGAGAAGATGGGCATGATATATGCCATCTCGATCTGGGCGGCGGATTGGGCATTACCTATGATCAGGAAAATGCGCCGACACCGAAAGCCTATGGCGAAATGGTGAAAGACGTCATCGGTGATCTGGATATTAACGTTGCGTTCGAACCGGGCCGCCTGATTACCGGCAACGCCGGTGTCCTGGTGACAGAAATTGTTTTTGTAAAAGAAGGCATCAATCGGCACTTTTGTATCATTGATGGTGCCATGAACGATCTGATCCGCCCGACGCTTTACGACGCTTATCATTCTATTATTCCGGTTAAAGAACCAAACCCGGATGCAGAACTGACGGAAATGGACATTGTTGGACCAATTTGTGAATCCGGTGACTATTTTGCGAAAAATCGGCCAATGCCGCCAGTTCAAGATGGCGATCTTTTGGCTGTCAGAACAGTTGGGGCCTATGCATCTGCGATGGCATCGATGTATAATAGTCGGGCACTGGCACCGGAGGTTCTTGTTAAAGGTGATCAGTACGCGGTCATACGTGAGCGTGTTGACGTTGAAGATATGTTAAAGTTCGAAAGTTTCCCAACGTGGTTGGGGGGGGAGCGAACCAGAAGGTACCGAAACGGGATGATCAAAAATGCCAACCGGATAAACCCAGAAGATCCCGTAAAATCAAGGGTTCAGGGTTTGCTCGTGTTGGCTTTGGCGGCGTTGATTTGGGAGCAGGCGTGGCCTAAAATTTGGTCATTGATCGCGCTTTTTCTGATTTTCATATCTGTCGCCCTGTTTGATCTCTTACCTGAGTTGCCGGCGACTGCCCATTGGTTGGTTCTGGCCGGGTTTGGATTGCTGTTTCTAAAACACGTGCGTTCGTTATTGCGGATCAACTACCGCGTTGATGATGATCAAGTTCGAGCGCGGCTTGAGAAAGATAGTCAACTAGACCATCGGCCGCTTCGTACCCAGCATGACCGCCTTATCAACGGGCAGTATGATCCGTCAGCGGCGCACCTGTGGGACGCCTATCAACAGCGTATGAAAGATGAAATGTCTCTGCTTCGGCTTAATATGCCGTCGCCTGGAATGGCGAAAAAAGATCCGTTTGCTCTTCGTATGGTGATTTTACTTATCGCAGTTCTGGCCGGATGGGTGGGCTGGAACGATGCCGGGCAGCGTGTAAGTAGAGCATTCTGGCCGCATTCTGCCGAACAAATGATTGCTGAACAAAAGCTGGATGTTTGGGTGACCCCTCCATCTTATACCGGATTAGCACCAATGTTTTTTGGCACAACGCCTGTTCAGGTACCATCGACAGAAAAACAAATAAAAAGCGCTTCAGAAGCGCCCCTGGTCCCCGTTGGCAGTGCAATTATTGCGCACGTTAGCGGCATTGACCATGGGCTTGAAATTGTCCTCGCAGAGCGGCGGGTGGCGTTAAACTCTATCGATAAAAACGAAGAAACCGCCGGATACCGCGGCGAGGCAAGTGTGCTGGAGGAGGATATTGGGGTCACTTCTTTGGTGATTGCCAATGATGGTCTGCCCGTTTTCGAGTGGCCAATTCAAATTGTCGGCGACGGACCGCCTGAAGTGAATTTTGTTGATCCGCCGAAAAAAATTGGACAGGCGAATTTAGCATTGCGCTTTGAAGCGCGGGACGATTTTTCTCTGAAGGATATCTGGGCGACAATTTCAAAACCCAATAACGACGGTAGTGTTCGGATAGATCTTCCGGTTTCCGGATTGGGAACACCGGATGCGAAAGGGATTAGCCGTCATGATTATTCCGCACACCCCTGGGCCGGAACGGCAGTGGAGCTTCGCCTGTTTGCTGAAGATGCAAAAGGACAGATTGGCAAAGGGGATGCCTTTGGGATGATATTGCCAGAGCGCATATTTAATCATCCTATCGCCCGCGCTCTTGTTGAACAGCGAAAAAAACTGAATACGCCAAATATGCGCTCTGTTGCCGAGGTGGTTTTCGCACTGAATCAGATCAATTCTAATCCGGCCCGATTTTTTCATGATACGATTGTTTTTCTGAATATTGCCGTAGCCCGGTCCCGCCTGTCACACGATCAGTCGTTAGAAGCAATCGTGTCTGTGCAGAAACAGCTGTGGGAGACGGCGCTTCGCATTGAGGACGGTGAGTTCTCTCTAGCCGATAGAGATTTGCGTGATATTCAGGAACGGCTCGCCAAAGCAATACAAGAGGGCGGGTCTTCTGAGCAACTGGAGCAGTTGATGGCGGAATTGCAGGCGGCGCTCGACAAATATATGAGCGCGCTTGCAGAACACCTTCAGAAACAGGGACTGAGTGAATTGCCAACATCGCCTTCGACACGGGCGATGGAGAGCGGTGATCTTCAGCGGATGATTGAGCGGGCCCGGGATATGGCAAATATCGGGGATATGGACGCCGCCCGGGAGATGTTGGCACAACTTAATCGCGTTCTTGATAATATCAGAGATGGTGCGCGGATGACCCCGCAAAACGGGCAAATGGCAAATGCCCGCAAAATGATGAACACGTTGCGTAATCTGAGTAAACGCCAGCAGAAACTCCTGGATCAGACCTATAAGGAAATGCAGGATTCCCAAAACAAATCTGGACAATTGCCAAAGTTGGAAAAACCCGGCGGCGAACAACCCAATGGAGCCGACAGGCAACGCGGGCCCTCTCCTGATGATAAGCCAAGCTCAAATGCGGGTGCGATGCAGGGGATGGCTGACGAGCAACAGAGATTGTGGCGGGAACTCGGCCGGATGATGCTTCAGATGGATAATATTTTGGGATCGATTCCAGGCGGGCTGGGTGAAGCTGAGCGGGCAATGAAAGGCGCGGGTTCAGCATTGGGGCAAGGTGATGCATCTGGCGCAATACCGGATCAAACGAAGGCTCTTGAAAAGCTTAAACAAGGGACAAATCAAGCGGCTGAGCAACTGTCGAAACAAATGCAGGGCCAAGGGCAAGGTCAGGTCGGGCTGGCACCAGGGCAAACTGGACAACGTCCTAGCGAGGGGAGAGACCCGTTTGGCCGAAGTGCTGGCCGTGCGACCGGAGGGGTTGCGGACGACGGCAGTGTGAAAATGCCAAGTGAACGGGACATTCTGCGGACCCGTAAAATTATTGATGAACTGCGCCGACGAGTTGGAGAACAATCCCGGCCTCAAGTGGAACGAGACTATATTGATCGATTGTTGCGCCGCTTCTAAAACGATATTTTACCAGATCGTTATCGTTCTTAATTTTGGCTTTCAACTTCGGGTTTGTCTTCAGCGAATGTGACCTCGATACGGCGCGCTAGAGCGGATGGTCTGAGCAGAATAGCTTTAAAGCTGACTTTACTCTTCGGCCTCAGCACACTTTTCAAAGGGGCTACCACGATATCCTGAACAACGTTGCTGTCTGAATCAAAAAGCATCACCTTAATCATCGGTACTTTACGTTCAGTATCCGAGATGTTTCTCACGACGCCGCGAACTTCCAGGGCTTCTTCGCCTTGCTCCGTCGTGCGCGTCGTTTTTACTTCATCTTTTGGTATTGAGAAGCCGTCACCCAGTTGTTCTCCGCCAATGCCGATCATTTCGTAAATTCCGGCGGATGAAGGAACAGCGTGTGTAATAGTTTCCCTCAGGACGATACCTGCCACGAGGATGGCGATGATTACGGCAGCGGTTGAGACCCCAATGATCTTTCCCAAATTACGTGCTTTAGGTTCGCCATTTTCGTCGTCGCCTGATTCTGAAGCTGTGAAAACCTGAGGAATAGGATCTGGATCGGGCAATTCCTCCAGATCATCCGGGTCCATTAAGTCGATCTCTACATCAGAGCCACCACCATCGACCATGGATGTTATCGCATCTGAATCGTCATCGTCGCCGAACATTTCATCAAGTTCCGCAGCGCTCAGCCCGCCATCACCATCGTCGTCAAAATCATCTTGAGGTTCGGGTTCAGGAATAAGTTCGGGTTCGGGAGTCGGTTCTGGTTCTGGAACCGGTTCAGGAATTGGTTCGGGTTCGGGCACTGGTTCAGGTTCCGGCACCGATAAAGGAGCTGATTCTGGCGCTGCGCCCGGGGCCGTTGGTTGTCCATATGGATACTGGCCGGGTGCGGGCGGATAAGGGTATGGCGCTCCGGGATAAGGAGGAGGGTAGCCCGGTTGTGGATAAGGTTGGGGAGGATACCCAGGCGGCGGCGCTGGATACATTGCCGGTGCAGGCGCCGGTGCATATTGCGGAGGTGAGCTGACCGGGGCCTGAAACCAACTGTGTCCACAATTGGAGCAACGCGTAGTTTTCCCTTCACCAACGGCGGCAGGATTAACGTTATAACGCGTCGCACAATTTGGACATGTGATTATCATGCAGGGCAGATCATCATAAGTTTTTTAAATTTATAGGATTTCCTTGGTGCGAAGGCAAGGTGTACGCATCCAAGAAATCTCTTCCGGTCAAATTTTCTCAAAATGTCAAAAAATCCCCTGATTTCAGTTGTTTGACAGTGGTAAGTTAAAGTTCTTAGCATATCCTTTACAAAATGGCATTACATTCGAGCTTAAATTTTAACACAATTGCAGGTTTCAGACTTTGTGATGCAGTGGGTTACTACGATGCTGGACGCAAGACGGCCAGCGTGGCATTGTTCGGGGCAATACGAAACCCCTGATGGAGCGCGCAGACTGTGAACTCTCAAGACGATGAAGCCATCGTCCGTTTTGAAAATGTTGGCTTGCGCTATGGGTTGGGACGAGAAGTCCTGAGAGATGTCAATTTTTCCCTCCAGCCCGGTTCTTTCCACTTTTTGATTGGCGAAAGTGGGGCGGGTAAGTCCTCGTTGTTGAAATTGATCTATCTTGCTTTTAAACCGTCGCGCGGAATAATTTCTTTGTTTGGGCGTGATATCGCGACAACTGCCCGGCCGGACCTGCCGGCTCTTCGCCGCAAGGTTGGCGTGGTGTTTCAGGAATTTAGATTGCTCAATCATTTGTCGACTTTCGATAATGTCGCTTTGCCCCTGCGCGTTGCGGGAACAAAAGAAAGTGATGTGCGTAAACATGTCAGCGAACTTCTGGAATGGGTCGGCCTGAAAGATCATATGCAGGCGCGCCCCCCAACTCTGTCGGGTGGACAGCAGCAGCGGGTATCTATTGCCCGCGCGATCATTGGCAGGCCCCGTTTATTACTTGCAGATGAACCGACCGGAAACGTAGATGACGAAATGGGGTTTCGCCTGATGCACTTGTTTGAAGAGTTGAATAAGCTCGGAACCTCCGTTGTCATCGCCACCCATAATATGCATCTGGTTGAGCGGTTAGGGCACCGTCAGCTCCGGCTTGATGATGGACATTTGAATGTGCGAGAGGCAACAAAACGTTCAGTCCCGGCAAGACGGGCAAAACCAGAAAATGATACGGCTTCTGGCAAACGTTTAAAACAAGGGCAAACATCAGATAAACGTTCATATGACGAAAAATATAAGGGAGCCGATGATACGTTTGGGGACCCTTCCAGCCTGGAGAATTTTCTGTAATTATGAAAACTTTGCTCTCCGGGCGGTCCGACTTACCGCTTGACCGCGATGCTCATAGCCGGTTCTTACCATGGTTGATTGCCTTTATGGTATTTTTGGCTGTGCTCGCGCTCACCGGTATGCTGATACTCAAAGACGTGGCACATCGCTGGGATAGCGGCGTAAGTGGCACTCTTAGTGTCCAGATTCCGCCCTCGAACGATGCCGCTAAAGATAGTTTACTGTTGAGCGACGCTCTTAAAATTCTTGCCGCAAATGATCAAATCGGCCGCTATGAGGTGGTCACGAATGAGCGCATGAAAATATTACTTAAACCCTGGCTTGGTACAATTGACGATATGTCGGAGCTGCCACTTCCACAGCTCATTGATGTTGAAATTATACCCGGACAAAATCTCGATGTAAGGGCGTTAACAGATCGCCTTGTCGCCGCCGTTCCCGGAATTAGTATTGATGACCATCAAGTCTGGTTGCAAAGATTGGTTAACCTGATCAGAACAGTTCAGGGCGTTGCGACGTTGATATTATTGTTCATTGCTTTTGCAACCATTGGAACAGTGATCTTCACGACCCGAACGGGATTGGCTATACACCGCGAGGCGATCGAGGTATTGCATCTGATCGGCGCTCAGGACAATTATATTGCCAGGCAGTTTTCGCGGCGTGCATTAATGCTGGGTCTTAAAGGCGGTATCATTGGTCTTGTATTGGGTGTTCCAACAATATGGGGGGTCGGGTATCTTGCTAAACGTATGGACGGTATTTTACTTCCAGACATTCAACTCCAGACGGAACATTGGCTCAGCGTAGGTGTATTGCCATTATTAGTCGCAGGTATCGCAATGATTACAGCCCGTACAACTGTCATGCGAACGTTATCGAGGATGTTATAAAATATGGTTAGACGCCGGGTTAAAGTTCACGGTCCAAAGTTTGGCAACCTGCTCCTGTTTTTGATAGGGGTCACCGGGTTATGGTGGATTGGGTTATTTCGTTTCGTTGAAGCGATCCCCGAGACTATCCTTGATACGGAGACCCGTGTCGATGCGATTGTCGTTTTAACCGGCGGTAGTGGGCGCCTTGATGCGGGTCTTGATCTTCTGGGTGCCCGTAACGCGCCGCGTCTATTTGTTTCTGGCGTTTATAAAGGAATGGAAGTCAGGCAACTTCTAACACTTTCAGAAAAAGGGCGTTCTCACCTGGAGCCTCTTATTGCGATCGGAAATGCCGAGAATACTCTTGAAAATGCGGCAGAGACGGCCAGATGGACGGTCGGAAAAGACATTAAGTCGGTTCGGTTGGTCACCGCAGCATACCATATGCCAAGAAGCTTGCTTGAATTTAACAATGCAATGCCAAGCATTAAGGTGATCCCAAATCCAGTATTCCCTGTACATGTGAAGCAGGATCGGTGGTATCTTTATCCTGGGACGGCACTATTGATTTCAAGTGAGTTTAATAAATTTTTACTCGCCTGGTCACGAAACCGGATGGGTCATTTGTTCTCGAGTAATATCTGAGGGGTCGCGCGGTGGATTTGGTCGACATAACAGGGAAATCACCAAACTAATGGCCGTAATTCGATCGTTTTTCTTCAATGGTTTGTTTTTTTCTTGGACCGCATTAGCGGTTCTTGTAATGGCAATATTTTTGCCGTTTCCACGGCGCGCAATGGCGACGGTTGTTGATATATGGGCACGTGTTCTAAACATCGGATTGAAAGCCCTTGTTGGTTTAAGTTTTGAAGTTCGTGGACAAGATAATATCGTTGATGGATCGGCCGTATATGCCGCAAAACACCAATCGGCCTGGGACACATATGTCTACTTTTTGATCCTCAAGGATCCCTGCTATGTTCTGAAAAAAGAACTTTTATCTATTCCAGTATGGGGATGGTGCGCGACAAAATATGGCGCAGTGGCGGTTGATCGAGATGGCGGCGGTGCGGCTCTCAAAAAAATGCTGACTGATGTGACCAATCGAATAGAGCGGGGGTTAAACGTTGTCATCTTTCCTGAGGGAACCCGGACGCCGCCGGGCGGGCGCCAAGCTTATCATCCCGGGGTCGCAGCTATTTATGGAAAATGTGACGTTCCGATTATTCCAGTAGCACTGAATTCCGGTTTATTTTGGGCGCGCCGCAGTTTCGCAAAACGCCCGGGCGTCATTACAGTAGAGTTTTTGCCAGCTATGGAAAATGGAATGCGCCGGCGACAATTTATGGATGACCTTGAAAACACCGTGGAAGTGGCAAGTGATCGGCTAATATCAGAAGCTATAGAGCGTGACCCGCGACTCGGGCAAGCCCTTGTTTTATCTTCTGAAGAGCCCGCCTCGTAAACATAGCAATCGGTCTTGTGCGTAACTTATCCACAAGATGTGAATCCTGAGCATGATATCCTTAATAGCCTGATTATAAGTGCAAAATTTTGATTGCCAACAGGGGGTGAAATGTGGAAACATATAGTGAACATTTTCCTTTGACGAGGTTGGTGTGGCTCCCTAAATTAAACACCTGATACTGGCAGCAGGGGCTGTCAGGCATCCGGTTCAGGAGAATTACGTGGCGCAGGTATCAGCGGTTTCGCAACAGATTTGGGATATGAAATACCGCCTGAAAACGCAGGATGGAATACCGGTCGACAAATCGATTACAGACAGTTGGCACCGTGTCGCGCGAAGCCTCGCCGCGCCCGAGAATGATCGCGAATACTGGGAGCAGCAGTTTTTCGATATTCTTGATGATTTTCGTTTCCTGCCGGCTGGTAGAATTCTGTCAGGAGCCGGGTCAGATCGGCAAGTGACATTATTCAACTGTTTTGTCATGGGGGATATCCCTGATGATATGGCAGGAATTTTTGACAGTCTGAAAGAAGCCGCTCTGACCATGCAGCAAGGCGGCGGCATCGGGTATGATTTCTCGACCCTGCGGCCGAAAGGCGCGCCGGTTTACCGCGTTGGAGCGGACGCATCGGGTCCATTATCATTTATGGATGTTTGGGATTCCATGTGCCGCACGATCATGAGCGCGGGCTCGCGGCGCGGTGCTATGATGGCCGTAATACGGTGTGACCATCCTGATATCCTCGATTTTATTGAGTCTAAGCAGGAAGCGGGCCGACTTCGGATGTTCAATCTTTCGGTCCTGGTGACGGATGCATTTATGCTTGCGGTAAAGGAAGATGCCTCCTGGGAATTGCAGTTTGATGGTGTCGTATACAAAAGCCTGCCGGCGCGTGAAATCTGGGACCGGATCATGCAGGCAACCTACTCTTATGCTGAACCCGGCGTTATTTTCATCGATCGAATTAATGCAAAAAACAATCTTCATTACTGCGAAGATATTCACGGAACCAATCCGTGCGGCGAACAGCCGTTACCGCCTTACGGAGCGTGTTTGCTGGCCTCTGTTAACCTTGCCAGGCTGGTCAATGATCCGTTTACTTTGGACGCAAACCTCAACCTGGATGAGTTATCGAAGCTGGTCACGACCGCCATTCGGATGATGGATAATGTCATTGATGTTTCAAACTTCCCCTTGGATGCCCAGCGCCATGAGGCAGAAGCCAAGCGCCGAATCGGTCTTGGTATTACCGGGCTTGCTGATGCTCTGATCATGTGCGGCGCGCGGTATGGCGGGGCACAGGCCGTTGAATTAACGGAAACGTGGCTCAAAACGCTGGAACGTGCCGCTTATCTGGCTTCAGTCGACCTTGCTAAGGAAAAAGGATCGTTCCCGTTATTTGACGGCGCGAAATTCCTTCAGGGCGAAACCGTTAAAGGGCTGGATCAGGATGTCCAGGATGCCATCGCTGAACACGGTATTCGTAACGCTTTGTTGACCTCTGTTGCACCAACCGGAACGATTTCGCTATTTGCGGATAATGTGTCATCAGGACTCGAGCCGGTGTTCAGCTTTAAGTACACCCGCCACGTATTGATGCCAGATGGAAAGCGCCGCGAAGAAGACGTCACAGATTATGCATACCGGCTCTATCGGCGCCTGTACGGCGATGATGCACCCCTTACCGATGCATTTGTCGATGTTCAGGGCCTCAGCCCGAATGATCATCTCGTCATGCAAGCTGTGGTTCAGAAACATATCGACAGTTCGATTTCTAAAACCATTAATGTTCCGGAATCGATCTCGTTTGACGATTTTAAGGACATCTATATGCAGGCCTATGACCTCGGCTGCAAAGGATGCACAACGTATCGTCCCAATGATGTGACCGGTGCGGTTCTTGAAGTTAAGGGCAAAAGAAAATCCAAGAAAATTGAAGCGGAACCTCAGTTGCCGCTGGAATCTCCAACAAAACATGCACTGCCAGCGGATCAGGGGGACTCAGGCGCGATCGTTCAGATGTTTCGCCCGCTTGACCGACCGGGTGATCTCAAGGGGCAAACCTACAAACTTCAATGGCCCGACAGTGATCATGCCATGTATATTACGCTTAATGATATTCTTGATGACTCAGGGCGTATTCGCCCGTTTGAAATTTTCATCAATTCTAAAAATATGGAACATTTTGCCTGGACTGTTGCGTTAACACGGATGATTTCGGCTGTGTTCCGCCGCGGCGGAGATGTTTCTTTTGTTGTTGAAGAATTAAAAGCTGTGTTTGATCCGCGTGGCGGACAATGGATGAAAGGGCGGTATGTTCCCTCCCTTCTGGCGGCTATTGGCGAAGTTATAGAACGCCATATGATCAGTAATGGATTTTTGGCTGCGCCCGGTCAATTGCCCAATGAGCCCCAATCTCAAGTTTCTGTTGTTAATCTTGAGCATCAGGTTTCGGAACATACGGGCGATGAAGAAAATTCCGGACCAAAATCGTCTGGCCCGGGTTTTCGGCAATGTCCCAAATGTGCGCAGCTCTCCCTGATGCGTCAGGAAGGGTGTGACAGTTGTACAAGTTGTGGGTATTCGAAGTGTGGATGATAATTCATCACTAATTCCTCGATTAACCAGTGATATTTTGAGAAATAGCGTTGGTTCTTGAAATTTTGATAAACCCCTTCTAAAGGGTAAAAACAATGGCAGACGATAACAGTACAGACATTAGCTCTGATCAATGGTTTTCTGTTCCAGCGGCCGGGCAACCAGAGGACGGAGAATTGGAGCAGACAGGCGCCCCTGCTCGTGCAACTGAGACCACGGCTCCTTTGAAATTGCCGGAACAAAAAACCGAAGGCCAATCACGGGGCCGTTTAGAAGAAATCGTTCGCACCGCGCTCGATCATTCGGAAAACACCCGGCGTGAAGACATAAATTAGAGTTCAGCCACGCACTGGCGTTTATTTTATTTTACGGAATGATCCATCTCCCCATAAATTTAATAAAAAGATAATTCTTGAGTTAATGTTGATGGCATGGATATCTCTTTGTTTTTATTAGATGATTCTAAGATAAGCAGAATGAGTGAGAAGCGGTAATGGGCGTTATTTTCAAAGTGCTGGCGCGAAACGAAGGCCTCAAAAAGCCCAAGCATCGCAACCTGTTCGTGGATATGGAAGAAAACATCCATATCCATTACCGGGACCTTCGGATTGAATTGAGCCGCAAAGAATTTGAAGAATTTACCCGGACCTTCAAAACGCAATCGTCAGAGTTGCTCGAGATTATCACCGAGCGCGATTATCAAGACGGTGTGTTGCCCAATACCAATCAGAAAAGTGTTACCATCTGGACAGACAGTCTCCTGCCAACACCGGTAACCTACCATCCACAGCGGATTTCCATAGAAGAGTGTTCAGATGGGTATCACCTGCACCTGCGCAATTATAAACTGCTTCTTGACCGCCAGGACTTCACCGCATTAATGGAGGCGTTTCGGACGTCAAATTTACATTCACCCTACGCCTCGACACCTCACGAAATTGCTGAATTGCTGGATGATAATGATGTGCATTTTGCTTGGAAAGACTTAAACGCCTCCACTCAAAAAGAGGGTCAGCAATACGGACAGTTTATTGTTGCCCAGTACCATGAACTTAAAATAAGGGGCATATTCAAAGGTATTGGTATGGCCCGTGACGTTCAGGGTTTGACACATCATTATACCAAAGAAGGTCTCGTTCTCGATATCACGTTGTCGAAAAATATCGCGCTGTTTGCTGATAAGGACAGAGCTGAGGGCAAATCGATGATCGGCCTCATAGATTATCTCGCCCGCGAACGTCCGCTTGATCCGGACCTTCTTAATAGTATTAAAGCACAAGTGCTTGATACATTCTCATTGGTTAGAAATTCAGATGTACCACCGACGATTAATCTGGATTACCGCGCTTGGGCGTATGACCCGATAACATCAAAAGTCATATTCCCTTTCAGTACGGCCCCCTACAGCGATAAACCACGGTTGTTGTACCGCGGGTGGAATACTTATCTCAAAGAACTGGACATGTATTTTATCAAACCGACTAAAGTCGTGGTTGATGATGAACGCCAGAAAATTGTCAAAGACGTAATGTATAACCGTATCATTGCTGAAGTTGCCGACGTTGAAGCAGTATCAAAAGTATACCTAATGGGGTCGGTTTTGCGCTCCCAGATTGGTATGTATACGGCACCTTTTATTCATTCAGAATGGGCCAAACTTGGCTCAGACGCTGATATTCTGATGGAAATTGACGAAACAAAAGATGTAAAAATCCCTGAAACCTGGACGTATGTGAATGTTTCACCAAGCCGTAAATGTGATATTTATCATATTGGACAGGTTGAAGCGGTCGACACCTTCGGCCATCGAAAACGGTATCCAAATATCGAATTTTTCCAGCATTTGCTGGATGCATACGTCTATGTCCCATCACGCGGTGACAAGAAATTGAAAGATGAGTTTCTGGCGACCTTTAAAGCCCAGTTGATATACGACCGGGATGCAGGTGGGGGATATCCGGGAATTCAGAAAACCCTAAGCGATTTGTACGCAGCAGACGTCAGCGGCATTAAACGCTTGGATGTGGCGACGGAAAACGAACTTTATGATGTTAAGGTTAATAACATCGCCTGCGTTTTGAAGGTTTATAAGGTATCCGGAAACTATCCGTCCAAAAAATTGCTCGAGCATACGAAGTATGAAGCAAAGGTAATTGATGAGGTCCAAAAACGCGGCGTCTCGACTGCGCCGATATTGAGCGCTGGTAATCATGACCGGGTAATTGAAGTCGATGGCTCACCGGCCATCCTGTTTGAAAAATTACCGGGGATTGAGGGCAAGGAGCCCAATTACCCCCTTGATCAGGCGCCCCGCCTATTAGCCCAATATCACGGCGCACAAAAATCAAAGCCGATAGACCTGGAAACGGATTTTTCCTTTACGCAGGTTTTTGATATGTGGCGTAAGGAATTTCATCGGTTTGCAAAAGAATATTCTGGAGACAAAGAAATTTCAGAGTGTTTCACCAATCTGGAAAACACTTACGATCAACTCGAAGAGATCTATTCAAATCTGTTAAACAACACTGGGCTGCTTCAGCTCCATTGCCACGGCGATATGACACCCAGAAACATCATGATGAACGACGGGGAAGCCATTCTGTTTGATTTTCAGAATGCCTATTTTGGGCCACGCATATTTGATGTTGTTGATGGCGGAATCGAATTTTCCTGGGGGAGTAAAAATCCAGATTATACTGATTTTTCTCGTTACGAGACATTTGTCGGAAGTTATATCGCAGAAACAAACCTGCCTGCCTCAGAAGAAAAGGCATTGGAAGACGGCTTGAAAATTCTGGGCATCATCAAATTCGTAAAAGAAGTACGTATGATTAAAAAATCAACCAACAAAAATAACCTGCGCCGTCGCCGGGCGCTCGATCTGGCTGGTTTTATGCAGTCGAAATTGCTCTAACCCTTCCTTGAGGCTGGTTTTACCATTTCGATTATCCGTCCCAACGTGCGGTCGTGAATGTCCAGTTCCATAAGGTGATCGTAGGTATTTGTAAGGTAATCGATGCACGGCCCGGCTTTGCCGTGCCCCTGGACAATCAATTTGACGGCGTCTTCGTCACTTAATCGGCCAGTATATTGTGAATGCGTAACATCGGCGACAAATATATATGCCGTGACGGCGTGTTTGGATGAGCCGGCACGCGTCTCTATAGTGCGCCAAAGTGGGCGGTAGACACCGGTGACCATTTCGCGCTGATAAAGATATTTCATCACCTCGGGTGCATTTTTTTCAAGAACCCGAAAGGCCAGACCGCGGCACGAACCGCCCCGGTTAAGACCAAACACCAGCCCCGGACACTCGACCGTTCCCCGATATTCAACAGATTGGATACACAGAGCACGGTGGTAACCACGCAGCAGCGCGGGCCGGGTTTCTTCATGAGGAAAGTCGGGATTCCACATTAGCGACCCGTAACCGAATATCCAGATATCGCCATTGGGCTGTTCCATGGTGGATGCTTATCCTTTCGCGCGAACGCGGGTAACCAGTGCAACGCCAGTCGCCGACAGCAGCATGCCGGCAATTTGTATGGGTTCAAGTGTTTCATCAAACAGTAACCATGCATCCAATGCGACCACGGGCGGCACTAGATAAAACAAGCTTGAGACTTTGGATACCGCGCCCCGGCGGATCAACATGTAATACAAGGAAAACGTGCCGATCGAGAGCACAACGACAAGCCATGATAAGGCAAAAATGAAATCGCCGGTCCAATTGATCTCACGTGTTTCCAAGGTAAAGGCGAGAACAGTAACGACGATGCACGCAGCACTCTGTTGGATACAGGACGCCGAGCGTAGATTATTTCCGGAGCCGAATCGTTTTTGATAAAAAGTGCCAAAGGTAATACCAAACAAGGCAACTATCGATGTAACGATCCCGGCAATCGAGCCCATTCCGGCACTTTTCCAAACAACCAATATCAGACCGGTAAACCCCAATATCAAGCCGCACCACTGGAGTATATTGAGCCGTTCACCCAAAATCGGTAACGCCAGGGCGGCTATCAGTAGGGGTTGCGCGCCAACAATAATCGCCGTGACCCCAGCAGGAGTTCCCTGCCCAATCGCGTAAAATACGCCGCCAAGATAAGCGCCGTGAATAAGAATGCCGACAATGGCCGCGTCGCGATATTCAGTCCATGTTTTTGGCCACGGCGCCTTACTGATAGTCGTAATTAGTCCGAACAGGATTGCCGCTAACGCAAATCTCAGGGCTAGAAAGGTGAAGGGTTCGGCATCGGGCAGGCCCCATTTTGCACCAATAAAACCCGTGCTCCACAACACTACAAAAACTGTCGGCATCAAGATGACCCAATTTGGATCAGATCGGTGGTGTGGGGGTATTGGTTGTTCGGCCATAAATCTATTTCGTCGCTGGTGACTATTTAATATTGGCAGCAGGCTATGTCTTTCCCCGTGGGGGTGCAACGCATTATAAACAGGAATGGAATTTCAATCACCGCGCCCTCAGTCCGAGCCACATGTCATAAAATGGCAGCGACCGTTTGTTCTCACGCTTGTTGCATTTTTCATCGGGGCCGCGATTTATGGAGCCTGGTGGGCCACTGTTGCCAACGAAGTTGAAATCAGTGTTGAGAACTGGATAAAGCAGCGCCGAACTGAAGGAATAAAGGTTGGGTATGATGGTATCAAGACTGAAGGGTTTCCTTTTTCCGTTCAGGTGACCGTGACAAATCCTTCTGCGCAGTCTGAACTCTGGAATTGGCAGAGTGAAAAATTGGGGCTGTTTATAAAACCATGGATGTTGAATGAAGCGGGCATTGATCTGTCTGGAGGACATATTGGCCAAATCACAATGAACGGCGCCTCCAAAAAGTTTTCGCTCACCGCTGAGAAACTTGATTTAAAAACTACGTTGAGTTCTGGCCAGGTTACGGCAATTGATTTTAAGGGCAAAGGTTTGAAAGGCCGTTTTGGCCGGTTGCAGCAATCCTTCTCCCTAGCGGAATATACTGCCCAATTTTATCAGGCCTCCGAATCCCTGATAGATTGGAATATGCGTCTCAGAGATATTCGGGTCCCGGAAACACTGCGCGCGCCAATGGGGCCGCGAATTCAGCGCCTGGAAGGTAAAGGGCAACTGGAGGGCCTAATCGCGGGGGACAATATTAAGGAGGCGTTTACCCGCTGGCGTGATCAGGGCGGGAAGTTGGATATTACAGCGCTGGATATCGGGTACCTGCCGCTGACCTTAAGTGGCAGCGGGACGTTGGCTCTGGATTTGTACATGCAGCCTATCGGGGCGTTCGCCATACGGGCCAAAGGCGCGATGGACAGCGTCGATACATTGGTTGAGGCCGGGCTCATAAAGGGGAGCAGTTCGTTTGCAGCGAAGCTGGTTTTGGCGGCGTTGTCAAAAACCCCGAAAGGCGGGGGAGACCGGTACATCGATTTACCGCTAACGCTGCAGGAACGGACATTAACGGCGGGCCCGTTCGAAGTTATAAAATTTGATGCCATTAACTGGCGAA
>WASW01039114.1_pt1 | contig 19556 bp, 25 predicted proteins | sample 5698521 | NCBI WGS metagenome assembly WASW01 (sample SAMN11175560, study PRJNA528189) | sponge metagenome | isolation source: marine sponge | host: Leucetta | place: Antarctica: Western Antarctic Peninsula, King George Island | collected 2013-01
GATGAATAAGTGGGATGATGAGATGGCCTCTGAAGGTGAGTGTAAAGTCGCCGCCAAGATTAATCAGGTCGCTGGCTACGCTTAACCTACAAAGTATATGATTAGGCCTTACTGTTTTATAAGCTAAGGTCTGGTTAGATTGATAATATTTTTATAACAATGTGTATAAAGTTGAGGAGTAAATAATCATGAGTGAGGCTAATTTATACGTACGCCTAGGTGGTGCAGACGGTATCGCAGCAGTGGTTGAAGATATTTGGAAAAATCACACTTCGAACCCTAAAATTAAAAATAGGTATGCACAGAGTGATCCAGAGAATGTGAAGCGCTTAGTGCGTGAATTCTTCGGTGCTGGTATCGGTGGTCCAGAAACATACACTGGACAAGACATGCTAACAGCACACACTGGCATGAATATTAATGATGAAGAGTTTGTTGCAGTTTGTGATGATGTATTAAAAGCATTAGACAATAATAACGTTGGTGCAAAAGAAAGAGACGAAGTTTTATGTATTTTGTATTCAATGAAAGCAGAAATCGTTGGCGTGTAAATCCAACTAAATAAACATTCTAGGAGTCACGATTATGAAAGTAACATGGGATGAAAGTACTTGTATCCATGCTGGGAAATGTGTTGAAGGCTCACCAAATGTATTTAAAATAGTTGATGGTGCTTTTTTTATTGATGAATCTGGAGCCCCTGAAGCGGAAATACGTGCAACTGCTGCACAATGCCCATCTGGCGCAATTAAGGTAGAAGGTTAACCAATAAAATTAACTAAGAAAGCTAATCATTAGTCTCATAAAAATCAACAATTCATCGAAGGATGATTAATAGATGAGATTATTGAATTAGGGGGAAGAATATGATCGGAGATAAATTAGGAACAAAAATGATTCTGCGTGGGCATCCAAGTTGCCCTGATACGGGTAAGTGTTTGCAGCTTGCTGCAGAAAAGGGAGTGGACGTTGATGTTGAAGTGATTACAGATATCAATGCTAGCGATTTTCGTGTTGTTTCCCCTTATGGTATAGGTCCAGTATTGAATGACATTAATTTTGTTGTGTACGGAACGGTGGCAGTGATGTCTTATCTTGATGATAAAGGCTTCGGTCCATCACTTGTTCCTCGTAATGGCGTGAGTCGAGCAATTATGTATCAGTGGGCAATTATTGCGACAGAAAGCGTGGCTCCTAATCTCGGTGATTCAATTAACAAGGATGCTCTTGCCCCTTTGTTTGATGGTCTTGAGAAGCAAGTGCTTAACCCACCAAAAAAAGGTGATTTCATTTGTGGTGATTTTTCACTTGCTGATATTCACTGGTCATCTTGTTGTAATTTGATCGAAATTGGTGGTGCTGGAGACTTGATTAGTTCACGTCCTGGTGTTGCTAAGTGGTACGATAAAGTTAAATCGCACTCAAGTACGAGTAAAGAAAAGATAATTCCTTTTACAGTGCTACCTTCAGCAGCTGATATTGCTTCAGGGACATTAACTGGGATTTCAATAAACTCATAAGTACTGACATTTATGAAAAAGCACGCAGATGGCTGTCTGCGTGCTTTTTTACGTTTATAGCATCACATATAACCTAAAAAAATCATGTTTGGATTATTTGGAAATAAGAAACAAGATCACACCGCAACTATAAATAATGGTGAAGCAACAATTACCGTTAAAGCGGGTGATAATTTATTAAAGGCTGCGCTGGAAGCAGGGCTAGCATGGCCGCATGACTGTCGCGTAGGCAGTTGTGGTACATGTAAGTGTGTTATCAAAAAAGGAAAAATTAAGGCACTAACTGATTTTTCATATGTGTTAGATGGCGAGCAATTAAAAGCAGGTACTGCACTTGCTTGTCAAACAGTGCTAAAAACCGATATTGAAGTTGATGTTGAAATGGGTGAAGCACCAGCCACTCAGTTACTTCAGTTAGAAGGCAAGATTTCTCAAGTTAATGAATTAACCCATGACATTAAAGAGCTAGTCGTAAAATCTAACAGCAGCTTTACTCGAGAAATGATAGCTGGGCAATATGCTGAAATTTCAGTAAAAGATATCTCTACGCCAAGATCATATTCATTTGCAAAAGCACCTAGAAACGAAAAAGATGGTGAATTTAGTTTCTATCTTCGAAAAGTACCTGGTGGTGAATTTACTGAATGGTTATTTTCTGCAGATAGAGTAGGTTCTGCAGTCAGCCTTGGCGCACCTTACGGACAGTTTTATCATCGCCCACTAAATACTCAAATGGTGTGTATGGCGGGTGGTAGCGGTATGAGTGCGATTAAAGCCATCCTAGAAGAATGTGTATTAGAGCAAGCGGAACGTAATTGTATCTTCTTGTTTGGCGCTCAAGAGGAGCGAGACCTGTACTGTGATAAAGATATGCAACGCATTAAAGAACAGTGGCATAAAGATTATAAGTTTGAGTACGTGACAGTCTTATCTGCTAATAAGGAAGGCTCGTCGTGGGCTGGGCCAACTGGCTACGTGACTGATTACTTTAAAGAAGCCTACATGAGTAACACCTCAACTTTTGACTTAAAAGGCGCTCAGGGATACCTGTGTGGTCCTCCTCCTATGATTGATTCAGCAATTGAGCTGTTAAAGTCTGGAGGAATTGATGAGGAGAGTATATATTACGATAAATTCTTAGACGCCAGCTCGATACCCGGTGGACGCTAAGTCCCTGATTCGACTCTAAATAATTAGGAGAATAATATTATGACAATGAAAGCATTAGGAATTATGGCGCTATTTACAATAGCGATGATTTCGATTTTCAATTTTATCGGTTTTCAGAACCACCACGATCAGATACTTTGGGCTATCGCTGGTGCACTGTTCTTGGTTGTTACACTGGTTGGCAACGTATGGTTGTTTATTGGTATTGCACAAGAAGAGCCATGGTCATGGTTTAAAGAAGACTCTGACAGCGAATAAAGTTAATCGTTGAATAAAAAAAGCCGGCTTAACTGCCGGCTTTTTTCTTAGTGTTTTAGTGGAATAGTTTTTAATGTTGGAATTTTATCCTGCTGCCAATGGGTTATTGCCCACTCCCATATAGACCAAACGGGTTTCCATTGAAGAGAGTTCGGTGGTTCCTGTCCTAAATCAGTCAACGCATGGACTAGCCAAGTGCGAGCATGGTGTTTTTTTAAAGCCGGCGCGAGAGTTTGCTTACTTAATTTATCGCCATTTTCATGAGTAATTATTGGCGTATGTAAAAACGCTGGAAATCTATTTTGAATGAGATTGCTTAAGTGAATCTGCCTTGGTGTTATTGCTAATAGGTCAGCACCTCTGACGACCTCTGTATATTGCTCAAATAAATCATCAATGCTGGCAGCTAATATATAACTTGGTAATTTATCTGCACGATAAATAATATAGTCGCCACTGTGCTGTTTCAAGTTGCAGTGTTGTTTGCCAAAATTGTTATCAATATATTGAATATTGGTGTCGTCAACTCGAACTCTTAGAGTTGTCCCTTGTTGATGAGCTAGACTTTTGTGCGCACAAATCCCTGGGTATACCAGTCCCATGTCTCCATGCTGTGCATTGCCTTCTAAAGTTTTGCGGCTACAACTGCAGGCATAAGCTTGCTTATTGTTTAGTAATTGTAATGCGATATGTTTATGAAGATTTGCTTGTTTGCTTTGTAAAATGGGTTTGTTATCCCAGTCAAAACCGTAATCTTTTAAGGTTTGCAAGATTGACTGAACAGCGCCCTTGAACGCTCGATCTGGATCAATATCTTCTATACGAATAAACCATTGGCCATTCTGACTGCGAGCTTGTAAGTAACTGGCAACGGCAGTGACTAATGACCCGTAATGAAGCGGGCCCGTGGGAGAGGGGGCAAAGCGGCCGCGATAACGGCCGTATTGTGAGATTCTAGAACGAATAAATACCTGGCTTATGAATAAATTTGCTTCTCTTTGATTTCCTGCAATGTTTTGCAATCGATACACTGAGTCGCAGTAGGTCTTGCTTCGAGTCGTCTAATGCCGATTTCTATTCCGCATGACTCACAATAACCATAATCACCTGTATCTAGAGTAACCAGAGATTCGTCAATCTTTTTAATTAATTTACGTTCACGGTCTCGCGTGCGAAGTTCTAAGCTGAATTCTTCTTCTTGAGTTGCGCGGTCTGCAGGATCAGCGTAGTTGGCAGCATCAGATTTCATGTGATCAACGGTGCGGTCGACCTCTTGCATTAGTAGTTTTTTCCACTCGATTAGGATGAGCTTGAAATGGACTAATTGACCATCACTCATATACAGCTCGTTTTTACTTGGCATATACGGGTCGATGCCTTCAACAGGTAGCGTCATGCCGACAATCGGCTCATCAGGGATTAAACGAGTCTTTGGCTTAGGCGCATGCCTCTTAGGAGTCATTTTTTTAATGGCGACAGGTGTTTTTTTCTTCACTGGCGCCGCTTTTTTCTTAACAGCGACAGGTGTTTTTTTCTTCACCGGTGGCGCTTTTTTCTTAACAGCGATAGGTGTTTTTTTCTTCGGCGTTGCTTTCTTCTTAACGGCGACAGGTGTTTTTTTCTTCACCGAGGCAGTTTTTTTCTTAACAGCGACGGGTGTTTTTTTCTTCGTGGGCACGGACTTTTTCTTAGTGCTCGCTACTTTCTTTTTAGCGGGGACTTTTTTCTTTGGCGTCACCGCTTTTTTCTTAGCCGTCACTGCCTTTTTAGCGCTCGCCGCTTTTTTCTTCGAAACCGCTTTCTTAACTGCCATATTGTAAGCCCTGATAAAAGAAGCCCGCTTTATTATCAGAATAAATCCACCGTTGCAAGAAATTCGTTAAGTTATATCCTTGTTGGATGCTGTAATATTTTTGATGATACTTTTAGAACTTGTTGATTCCACTCGACTAATTACCTCGCCTGTGGATAAGTAGGTGGTTAATTGATCACCCTTCTTAACACGTGAATGATGTTTGATGACGCCAGAGGGTTGATTGCTTGTAGTGGTTATAGAATAACCACGTTGCAATGTGTTGAGCGGGCTGACCGCATGCATTGTGGTCGTGCATAGCTGGAATTTGTGGTTAACCTGATCAAGCTGATGACGAATCGTTTCTCGTAGGCGAGAATGGAGTTTGTCGGCACGCGTTTGCTGGCTCGTTAATAACTTGTGTGGTGATTGACTACGTAATCGATGCAGTAACGTCTGTAGCTGGTGTTCGCTATTTTTGGTTTGCCCCTGGGTGCTGCGCTGTAAACGGTCAAGCAGCCTCTGTAGCGACAATTGCTGTGAATGGATGATAGTGGACGGATGAGTGCGCTGAAGTCGTCGTGAGAGCCAATCGGTGCTTTGTGTGCGGGTATTGATTAGCTCTATGGATAATCTTTTCAATATTCGCTGCGTATTGGCAAACATTATGTGTAAGGCAACAGCGTCTGGATTGGTTAATTCTGCAGCAACTGAGGGTGTAGGTGCACGTAAATCGGCGACAAAATCAGCGATGGTGTAATCAATTTCATGGCCAATCCCAGACACGATAGGGATCTCAGAGTTTGCAATCGTGCGTGCAAGTGTTTCATCATTAAATGACCATAAATCTTCAATTGAACCACCGCCCCTAATCAGCACAATGACATCGGCATTTGCACGGGCGTTTGCTGCGCGTATTGCAGCACTTATATCGGTTGACGCCTGGTCTCCTTGGACAGGGACAGAATAGATAGTTTTCTTGCAACAGGGATATCGCCGCTGAGCTACTTGTAGATAATCCTTGATAGCCGCACTGGAAGGCGAGGTGATAATGGCGATTTCAGAGGGGAAAGGAGGGATTTCCTTCTTAATGTCGTCGTCAAATAAGCCTTCTTCAAATAATTTGCTCTTCAGCGTTTCAAATTGTCGTTGCAAGGCGCCAAAGCCTGCCTCTTCCATACCATCAACAATTAATTGCAGGTCGCCTCTGGCTTCATACACACTGGCTTTAGCGCGAATAACGACCTGTAGGCCATTAGTAATCTCAAAAGGGATACGTTGATTGTTATTTCGGAACATGACGCAGCGTAATTGAGCGTTTTTATCTTTGACTGAGAAATACAGGTGTCCAGACGCTGGGCGTGCAAGATTTGAAATTTCGCCTTCTATCCATAACAGAGGAAAATTTGAGGCAATGGCATGTTTGAGCTGCTGATTAATCTCAGAAACAGAATAGATTTCACGAGGATCAGTCAAATTGGTTGACATTTGTACACCATGTAGTCGTTGTTATATATCACTTGCTAGCAGTTTACCCTGTTGGTATCAGTCTCTATAATTAGCCGCCATCTCGAACACCGGACATCGAAATGCGCATAATTCAGGAAGCTTTAACATTTGACGACGTACTACTTCTACCAGCACATTCTTGTGTGCTTCCGCGCGAAGTAGATCTTAGCACTCAACTGACGCGAGAGATTCGCTTAAACATACCTCTGCTGTCTGCTGCAATGGACACTGTCACTGATGGTCGCTTAGCCATTGCCATGGCGCAAGAAGGGGGCATGGGCATTATTCACAAGAACATGTCAGCGGAGATGCAAGCCAGTGAAGTCACGCGTGTTAAAAAGTATGAAAGCGGTGTGATTAAAGATCCTATTACGGTTGGGCCTGATATCAGTATTTCAGAAGTACTAGAAATAACTCGTGCTAATAATATCTCAGGTGTGCCAGTTGTTGATAAAGAACAGCTACTGGGTATTGTTACTAGTCGTGATCTTCGTTTTGAAACTCACTTGGATGCACCAGTCTCAACCATCATGACACCCAAAGAAAGATTGGTGACAGTAGAAGAAGGTGCGAGCTTAGATAAAGTCCAGGAGTTATTGCATAAATATCGCATTGAAAAAGTCCTGGTTGTCAATAAAGATTTCCAACTGCGCGGAATGATTACTGTAAAAGATATTCAAAAATCTTCTGAACATCCTAATGCGTGTAAAAATGAACAAGGTCAGTTGCGTGCAGGTGCAGCGGTCGGTGTGGGTGCAGGCACAGATGAACGAGTTGAAGCATTAATACAAGCAAACGTTGATGTGATTGTGGTGGATACTGCGCACGGTCATTCTCAAGCAGTATTAGATATGGTTACGCGAGTCAAAACCAAATATCCAGAAGTACAAGTAATTGGCGGTAATATCGCCACTGCTGATGCAGCACTCGCGTTAATTGAAAGTGGTGCGGATGCATTAAAAGTGGGTATCGGCCCAGGTTCGATTTGTACAACAAGAATTATTGCCGGTGTGGGTGTTCCACAGATAAGCGCAATTGATAATGTAGCGAGTGTTGCCCGTAAGAAAAATATTCCAATCATCGCAGATGGTGGTATTCGTTATTCAGGCGATATTGCCAAAGCTATTGCGGCAGGTGCCAATACCATTATGGTGGGTAGCTTGTTTGCAGGAACAAAAGAATCGCCGGGAGATGTAGAGTTATATCAAGGACGTTCTTATAAAACGTATCGAGGTATGGGGTCTATTGGTGCCATGCAACAAGGGTCAAGTGATCGCTACTTTCAAGACGGCATTTCTGAAAAAGAAAAGTTGGTTCCAGAAGGTATTGAAGGACGTGTGCCTTATAAAGGATCCATCACATCAATTCTGCAACAGCTTCTAGGCGGTGTGCGTTCTAGTATGGGTTATGTAGGTTGTAACAATATTGAAGAAATGCGTTCTAAACCAGAGTTTGTGAAAATCTCTTCGGCGGGAATGCGAGAAAGTCATGTTCACGATGTCTCCATTACCAAAGAAGCGCCAAACTATCACGTAGATTAATAAAAAGAGGGCAGAGCTCTTTTTCGTATCTTTATAAATTTAAAGAAAAGGCTCTGACCCCTTTTTGTAAAGCACTGTTTAAATGAATTCATCAAATAATGCGGACATACATTCGCAACGTATTCTAATTCTTGATTATGGTTCTCAATACACGCAATTAATTGCTCGTCGAGTACGAGAAATTGGTGTCTATTGTGAAATTTTCTCTTGGGATTTTCCTGGCGCTGAAAAGTTTGCACAAACTGCGCAGGGAGTGATTCTGTCGGGCGGGCCTGAATCAACGACTTTAGAAGACACGCCTTATGTTCCTGATTACGTGTTGGATGCAAGCATCCCTGTATTAGGTATTTGTTATGGTATGCAAGCGCTAACAAAAAAAACTTGGTGGAACGGTTAGTGAATCTTCACAGCGAGAGTTTGGTTTTGCGCAGGTCGTTGTTAATCAAGCAAGTAAGTTGTTTGCAAATTTGAGTGATGATAAAAATCGCGACAACCAACAACTATTGGATGTTTGGATGTCACATGGTGACAAGGTGACATCATTGCCAGAAGGATTTGTTACTTTAGCAAGCACAAATAATGCTGAATATGCAGCGATTGCTAATGAAAATAAAAAACTTTTTGGCTTGCAGTTTCATCCTGAGGTAACACATACGAAACAAGGCGAAGAAATTCTGCGTGCCTTTTTAATGGACGTTTGTCTCTGTGAGGCAAGTTGGACGGCAGATAATATTGTCAGCGACATTATCGAAAAAGTTAAAATTCAAGTAGGTACTGAACATGTCATTTTAGGATTGTCTGGCGGTGTAGACTCGTCAGTGGTTGCCGCTTTATTGCATAAAGCAATTGGCAAGCAACTCACCTGTATATTTGTGGATAACGGTTTGTTGCGTTTACATGAAGGTGATCAGGTGATGAAAACTTTTGATCAACATATGGGGGTTAAAGTCATTTGTGTTAACGCGGAAGATCGTTTTCTTTCTGCTTTAAATGGTATTGATGATCCCGAGTTGAAACGAAAAAAGATTGGCAACCTGTTCATTGAAATCTTCGAAGAAGAAGCGCGAAAAATTAAAGATGCACGTTGGTTAGCGCAAGGTACGATTTATCCAGACGTGATTGAGTCGGCGGCCGCGGCAACGGGTAAAGCACACCTCATTAAATCGCATCATAATGTTGGTGGTTTACCTGATGATATGGAATTGGCATTAGTCGAGCCATTGCGTGAATTGTTTAAAGATGAAGTCAGGCGTCTCGGTGGTGAGCTTGAGTTGCCGCATGAAATGATTAATCGACACCCATTTCCAGGGCCCGGCTTGGGAGTGAGAATTCTCGGTGAAGTTAAAAAAGAATATGCGGACATATTGCGTCGTGCAGATTATATCTTTATACAAGAGCTTCGTGATCACGATTTGTATGATCAAGTCTCACAAGCATTTACTGTTTTCTTGCCAGTTAAGTCTGTTGGGGTGATGGGAGATGGTCGCAAATATCAATACGTTGTTGCACTGCGTGCGGTAGAGACAATTGATTTCATGACTGCACGTTGGGCGCATCTACCTTATGATTTTTTAGATCTCGTCTCACGCAGGATCATCAATGAAATAGAGGGTATATCACGAGTCGCCTATGATATCTCTGGCAAGCCGCCAGCAACGATTGAATGGGAATAACGTATCAATAATAAATGTATATAGAACAACGACTTATTCATTAGTACTTGTTACTAAGTTGTTACTAAGTTACAGTGTTTTCAATGGTTTAGATATACGAGTTACTAAGAGTTTTACCAAGTAGATAGGTTACTCTGTAGAATGACACATTGAGAATCATATCCAATGATTTCAATCACTTAATCTCCAGATAGTGTTACCAATCACTTAGTAACAGGTTAGTGACTGTTACCAGGATTGAGACACAATGGCACAGAAAAAAGAAGTACCAGTATCTAAAGCACAACACGTTTACGATACCATTAAGACGCACCGACTCTCTGGTGACGGCACCCCCCAAAACACGCCAAGGCAAAGAAAGGTTTCAAAACGAAATCTGATGCTTACCTAAACCAAGTTCCAATCCTTGGTGACAAAGGTGTTATCTACACTACCCCTCAGTCAGGTGGTAACTATTACTTCCGAACATGGATTGCAGAAGAGAGAAAGTATGTCCGAAAATCACTTCGAACAACCGATTTAGACCAGGCAATAAAACTGGGTGAAAATGAGATGCTTGGAATCCTTACCAAACTCAACACAGGACATAAGGTATTTGGATTGTCTTGGGGCGAGTGTTGTGAGGATTGGTTGGAACATCAATCTGAAAGGGTTGATACAGACAGGATAACGGCAGGTAGACACAGCACGCTGACAACTCAAGTACGCCGTTGGATTGTTCCCTATTTTGGTAAGCGTGAAAAGGTAGGTGGATTTGATAGGAACTCATTTTACGACTACGGAATGTACAGGCGTAAAAAGACGGACAATCTTGTTCAAGATGTAACTATCCGCAATGAGTACACCACTGTAAATGCCATAGCGAGATGGGCGTATAGGAAGGGGATTATTCCATTTGAAAAGTTCAATGTTGAAGAAATCCGTATAAGAGAAATGCCAAGGCGAGACACCTTCACCCCAGAAGAATACAAAGTGTTCTATACAAGGATGAGGGACTGGGTAAAGGACTCCGTAGATGGTCACGAAATCTACTACCGCTCAGTAATCCAAAACTTCATATTGTTGAAATCTAATACCTTCTGTCGTTTTGGTGAACTTAGATTACTCAAATGGCACATGGTCAAACTTTATCACCATGAGGGCGTACCCCTTGTGCAACTTTCGTTACCGGCGCACATATGTAAGAACAGGAAGGACAGACAACTTGTTTCACGAGGAGGAAGATACCTTGAACGCATGAAGGAACTATCCCCTCACAGCGAACCAGATGATTATGTTTTTATGCACCACAAGAAGCGCAGTGTTCTAGCGAAGGCGACTTTCTACAAATACTGGAAAGAGTTGATGGAATACACTGGTATGCCCGAACATACAGGTAAACATCTTACCTACTATTCCTTGCGGCACTTTGGGATTACTGCACGCTTGATGGCAGGAGTTCCTCACTATGAAGTTGCGAAGTTTGCAGGTACTGATGTCCGTCATATAGAAACGCATTACGAACATCTGGACATGACACGCATGGTGGAGAGTGCAACTAAGTCATTCACGATAGACAAGAATGGATTTGTAATAAAAGATTAAACCTTAGCGCGATTTAAATCTTTAGGTACTTGCATTCTTTATAGATTATAAAAAGGTTGTCAGTTTTGAGGGAGGCAATCTCTGATTACTCAATTATTCCCATACAGTTCCGTTTTTACGGTAAATAACCCCAGCACCATCTTGCTCACCATTCTTGGAGTTACCTTTGTACCTTAACTGACCATTGTCATAGTAAAGAACCCAAGCACCATCTTGCTTACCATTCTTGTAGTTACCTTTGAGACTTAACTGACCATTGTCATGGTAATAAACCCAAGCACCATCTTCCACACCATTCTTGAGGTTACTTTTGTACTCTAACTGACCATTCTCATAGTAAATAACCCCAGCACCATCCATCTCACCATTCTTGTAGTTACCTTTGTACTCTAACTGACCATTGTCATGGTAATAAACCCAAGCACCGTCTTTCACACCATTCTTGAATGACCCTTGTTCTTTCCCAGTTACCTTCCCACTAAAGGGAATATCAGTAGACTTTTCGTAGTAAATACCCTCACGTTCCACTAAATCATCCATCGTTGCACTCCAACTAGGAGACGACAGAAGTGATATGACGAGGATGGTTAGGAGTGTTTTGATTAGTTTCATCAGGGGACTATACCAAACTTGGTTTGTTGTTCAAGTGATTGGACTAGAACATAAAGAAGGGGGGTGTAATGGGTGTTGTTATTACAGATGTATTGGACTACGCAACAGCACCAACTTTCACTAAAATAATAATGTAATAAAATCAATAGGTTAATAAACTAGTAATGTCTCAATTATTGATGGGTAATAACAACACCCTGTTTTGGTGGTTTTAGAGGTTCAAACTACCAAGTTGCGAGGTTTTGAAGTGTGGTGCGTTGTTTGCGTTGGGATGCAATCTCTTGCATCTTTCTATCCCGAACCATCTTTAGTCCTTCGTTCACCAATGAGTTAATACTGGTGGTTCCACCATCTAACTCCTTCACTCTTTGACAATCCATCCAGAGGTCGTAATCAATCCTTGCGGCATAATCGTGTGTCATCTTCATTACAATTGCTCCTCACTAGTATCCTCAAATGTGTTGATGACATAATCATTGTGTTCAATGTTTTCAGCATCACCTATTAGGTGATTGTTCTCAGATAAGAACTCCACCAAAGTGCTGTTAATGATTCCACGTTCAATATTAATTTTTTGGAATTGTTCTGCGACATCATCAGTCACCACAAACTAGTGCTCTAATGTATCTAATAGAATTATCTTCCCACATTTCATAAAATCGACAAAGTAATAATGCTCCATAAATTCGGAAAATTTCTTGGCTATTTGATAAGCAAAAAATCTGAATTAGCAGATTTAGAAACTAAGGATGCTCTTCTAGCTAAAACAATCCTCGACATCCATCGCACACGATCACACTCTGATTTTGTGATTATTCCATTATTTTCTCTAACTCAGATTCACGCTATTGATCATGAGAATGCTATTAAATCAGCTCAAGATAGAGTTAATGTGCTGAAAAAGAATAAAAACTTTCTTCTAGAAAAGAGAGTACTCACCAGAGATGTACTCTCTGATGTCTTGCCTTCTATTTCAGCCATCAAAGTAGTGAGACAGCCTGATGATAGTTACATCGCCTATGAAGGCAATGGCAGGTTAGTTGCATTGCAGGAAGTGTTTTCTTCTTCAGATGGAATGAACATTGAAGTAGAGGAATACTATTTCAAAAATGCGGCTAAGATACTTAGAAGAATGACTAGGGTGCGCCGGCTAAATAGACTGACAATTTAAATTAAAAATCATAGAAAACTGAAGTCAGACGTAATTAGAAATTATGCTCAACCAGACTATGGTTGGATTCCCTAACTTATTTTTATTCTTCTTCCCATGCCTGAAGAAATTCTAGTAAATGATCTTCACCAGAATCGCGTAGCAGTTCTTTTACACGCTCTAATTTTTGTTCTAACAAGCCTTTACTGCAATGACCACGAATCATTTCAAATTGCAGAAAGACTAAATAAGTATTGAGTACATCCGTTTCACAGTAGTTGCGAATTTCACCGATACCACCTTCTTGAAATTTATCCCATACTTGACTGCCATCCATTCCAAACTTGCCTGGAAAACCCAGCATGGTGGCGATTTGATCTAATTTAGCACCCGCTCTAGGTTGGTAGTTAGCGAGTACATCCATTAAATCTGTATGACGTGAATGGAAACGACTGATGTAGTTGTTATAGCGAAATGAAGTGTCATCATCACCTGTTTCCCAATAGCGTGGTGCTTGTATACCGTGCAGTAAAGAACGGTAATTCAATACTGGCAAATCAAAACCTCCACCATTCCAGCTGACCAAGGTAGGTGTGTGTTGTTCTACACCTTCATAAAAGCGCTGGATAATTTCGCTTTCATCAGAATCTTCATTGCCCAGCGACCATACTTTAAGCTGATCTCGATTTTCAAATAATACTGATATCGCTACGATTTTTTGCAAATGTAGCGGCATGAATTCTGAGCCAGACTTTTGAAACTGAAGATGTTGCATGGCTTTCACCACATCTTCATCAGGAAGATCATCAGTTAACTTGTGAATCTTTCTTCCCGCTTCACAGTCTGGGACGGACTCGATATCAAATACGAGTATACTCATTTTATTTTTATTTAGTCTTAAATTAAAGTGACATGCTAACAGTTCAGAGACCACAACTAAACTTCAATAGTGATGGAATTCCTTGCTCGGCGTTACATGATGACCCGTATTTTTCTCTTGCTAACCCATTGGAGGAAAGTCAGCATGTATTTTTAGACAGCACAAACATTCCTGGCCGCTGGAAAAATACACATTTCACTATTGCTGAATTAGGCTTTGGCTTTGGCATAAATTTTATCACCACGGCCAATGCTTGGATTGAGCAACCTCGCTCAAACGGTCAGTTACATTACATAAGTATAGAAAAATACCCTGTTCAACCAGCAGATCTTATTAAATGCTATCAGCAATTTAATCTTTCTTGTTCTGTGACAGAAAATCTACTTAAACAGTACCCACTTCCTGTGGTTGGGTTTCATCGTATTGAATTGCGCGAACACAATATCACTCTGACATTAATCTTTGGTGAAGCCATTGATTGCCTCGAGCAATGCGGCTTTGAAGCTGACGCTTGGTATTTAGATGGCTTCTCCCCTAGCAAAAATGAAGTATTATGGTCTGATGGCATTGCCCACCATGTACATCGACTAACACAGTTAGATGGCACGCTATCAACATACAGTGCTGCCAGCGAGATTAGAAAGTCATTTACCAACGCTGGCTTTGATATCGAAAAAAAACCTGGCTATGGAAAGAAACGTGAAATACTAATTGGTACACTCACAAACAAACAAACACGCAAAACTTACACGTTAAAAGACAAAAGCTGGCTGATTAACCCTACGCCTAGAACCAACAATAAGAGTGCGATTGTGATTGGCGCCGGCATGGCAGGTACTGCCATAAGTGCTGCGTTAGCCAAACGAGGCTGGCAAGTGGCTCTTATTGATAAAAATAATTCACTTGCCAGCGAAGGCTCAGGTAATGCGAATGCGATTTTAATGCCGCGCTTGAGTGTTGACCACGACACGCAATCACAACTCACCTTGCTAGGTTTTTTATACTCACTACGCTACTTTGATCGGTTAAAAAACTATTCAGCTGAGTTTAATTGGCAGCAATGCGGTGCAATTCAAATTCCTCGTGATGAAACGCAGTGGAAGAGAATGCAGTTAATTGCCTCTCAAGAAAATATCCCAACATCATTACTAGGGCCCGTCAGTCAACAGCAAGCAAGCAAGTTAGCTAATTGCTCTGTGGCTAGTGAAGGTTGGCATTTGCCTTTAGCCGGCTGGTTAACGCCCTCACAGCTCTGCTCTTATAAAACAATATTCGGAACAGATTAACTTTCAAAAAAACTCAGACATACATTCTCTAGAAAAACATGATTCACAGTGGGTTGTTTACGACAACAATCAACAGGAAGTATGTCGTGCCGAGACGGTGGTGATTGCTAATGCATGTTCGGCTAACCAATTTGAGCAAACAGATTGGTGTCAGCTACACCCTAAACGCGGTCAAATTTCTTTAATCCCTGAATACGAGAGTAATATACAGCCCAGCAAAATTGTTTGCGCTGATGCTTATATTACCCCGCCGGTTAATGCTCAATATGTCTTAGGCGCTACCTTTATGACAGCAGATACCTCTACAGAGTTACGACAATCAGAACATGAAGAAAATCTCATGAAACTGAAAAAGATGATTCCATCCTATGCCTGTAAAGACATTCAAAAACTGGAAGGACGCGCCGCCATACGCGCAGTAAGCACTGACCGCCTGCCAATTGTTGGCCCCGTTGCGGATGAAGTCAGTTTTAACACTATCTACAAAGATGCCGCGCTAGGTTCAACACACCGTCATTATCCTAAACCCGAATACCATAACGGCCTGTACTTAGCGAGTGGGTTTGGTTCTCGCGGATTAGCGTGGATTCCTTTATGCACCGAAGCACTGGCATGCTTAATCAACAATGAACCTAGCCCGCTTAGCAATAATATACTTAACGCTATCCACCCAAACAGAATTCTAATGAAGAATTTAGTTAAGCGCATGCAATCTCTATCATGAAAAAAGCAATTGTTATTGGCTTGTTGGTTTATTTAGGCATGCACTTTGGTGACAAGGGGCTGCACTTTATTTATTTTTATCTCACCCATGATTTTGCTTCCAGCAATCTATTGATGATCAAGTCTTCATTCTTGCTCAACTTCGCCCCATTAATTGGCGGCATAGTTGTTGGCTACATAAGCCAAAAAGGAATACTAAATGGGTTTATTGTGGGTGCTTGCGCAGGCTTAATTATTTTAGGCATACGCCAATACAATGGGGCTAATCCTTTCTTTCAAGAATTTACTCCTGCGATATTATTTGATGAGGTATTTTTTAAAGCGTGTATAGCTGCTGCAGGTGGCGCTGTTGGAGAAAAAATTAGAATGCGATAACACTTCTTAAGCGTTAATGCTTAATACTAGCTTTATTGCCCTGCTCATCAATGTTAACGAAGGTAATATTTGTTTCGAATAACACCGCATTAGACTCTGTACCTTCTGCTGCTGAATACACTTTTACTTCATATGTAAGCGAGGTGTCACCCATCCGTAATTTCTCTACAGAAAACTTTAGTACCGCTCCAACTTCAATTCGATGTTTAAATTCAACATTGTCTAATGCCACGGTAACAAATCTATTTCTGGGAAAGTCGACTGCCGCAGTTATATAGCCCACTTCGTCGATCCACTTTAACAAATTACCACCATACAAAGTATCGTAGTGATTTAGGTGTTCGGATATAACGAACTTAAAATGATCCATAACTATTTCGGGTCAAAGATACCTGTCGAGATATAACGATCACCTCTATCACAAATAATACTAACAATCGTAGCATTCTCTACACGCTCAGATAGCCTCAGCGCAGCCAACAATGTCCCTCCTGAAGAAATACCACAGAATATGCCTTCTTTCTGCCCAAGTTTTATTGTCATGTCATCTGCTTGTTGGCGCGACACATATTCTATTTGATCCACTTTTGATTCATCAAAAATTGATGGCTCATATTCTTTTTCCCATTTTCTAATACCAGGGATTTGCGAACCATCTTCTGGGTAAACACCGATAATTTGAATATCAGAATTCATTTCTTTTAAGTACTCTGACGTACCCATAATAGTACCTGTCGTGCCCATAGAACTCACAAAATGAGTCACTGTTCCTTCAGTATCGTTCCATATTTCCGGGCCAGTGGTTTTATAATGCGCCATAGGATTATCAGGATTTGAAAATTGGTCTAACACGATCCCTTTACCTTCGGTCTGCATTTTTAATGCCAAATCACGTGCGCCTTCCATCCCTTCTTCACCGGACACAAGCATCAGCTCTGCTCCAAAGGCTGACATTGCCGCACGACGCTCTATTGTCATAGTTGCAGGCATAACTAAAATCATTTTGTAGCCTTGCACTGCGGCAGCCATAGCAAGCGCTATCCCGGTGTTACCGCTAGTAGCTTCAATGAGTGTATCACCTGGTTTAATTTCACCACGCTCTTGAGCTGCATTTATCATATACAAAGCAGGTCGATCTTTAACTGAGCCCGCTGGGTTATTCCCTTCAAGCTTTAGTAAAATAGTATTACTAGGATTGGGATTCAAATACTGCAATTTAACTAACGGCGTATTGCCAACAAAATCTGCAAGTGTTTTATTATTCATGTTTAATTATTCTTTAGAAAAAAATAGCACATGAGCAACAGCATAAGCTCTCTCATCTGCAATAGTTAATAACGAGTGTTTGTCTTTCAAATTCAATCGCGAACAACAGTCTTCGGTAAATTTAAGTAATGGCTTACCTAATTCGTCATGCTCAACATACATATCAGTAAAACTTAACCGCTTGCCAATACCAGTACCCAATGCTTTTGCAGCTGCCTCTTTTACGGCAAATCGCTTTGCTACAAAAGCAACTGAATTAGACACTTCAGATAATTCTTCTAATTCTCTTGAATTTAAAATTTTCTCGATGAACCGATCACCTCGACGCTCAATAATATTTTTTATTCGCTGAACTTCGACAATATCAATTCCAGCACCTAACAACATCATTTGGATTCACCATCCATTGCATGACGCATATTATGAATCGCCTGCTCAAGACCAACGAACAAAGAATCTGACACAATTGCGTGGCCAATATTAAGCTCGTTCATTCCTTCAATATCTGTAATAAGCTTTACATTGCCCACATGTAATCCGTGCCCTGCATTGACTGTCAACCCAATTTCAAGCGCATGCTTGGTGGCGTCTTTGATTCTCTCCAACTCATGTTGCTGTTGTTGACCATGCTTGTCTGCATAATGACCCGTATGAATTTCTACAATAGAAGCACCAATTTCAGCAACGACATCAATAATTAATGAGTTTGGCTCAACAAAAAGAGAGACTTCAATATCCCCCTCTTTCAATGCACCAATTAAGTCTGACAGTCTATCTCTATGAGCCACCACATCCAGCCCACCTTCTGTAGTTAACTCTTCTCTTTTCTCAGGAACAATGCAGCAGTATTCCGGCTTTACTTGAAGCGCAATTTTTTGCATTTCACTAGTGGCTGCCATTTCAAAATTCATACTTGTAGTGATGACTTCACGTGCTTTATAAATATCATCATCTTGAATATGTCGTCTATCTTCCCTTAAATGCAAAGTGATGCCATCGGCACCACAAGCTTCAGACATTTTTATTGCTTCCATTAGATCTGGATAAGGCGTATTCCTAGCCTGTCGCAATGTCACGACATGATCTAAATTCACTCCAAGTTTTATTCGTTTGTTAGTCATTTCTGCTCGTTTCTGATTTACCTAATTTACCTTTAGCAATTGTCGCGTCATTAGCGGCTTTCCCTGCAAATAGTGCTTAACCAAACCGCGTAGAAATATTTTAGCTTGTAGCAATATGTTTTCAGTCAAATTATTACTATCAAGGTAAATAAGCAAATCACCCGTTATGACATTCCATTGTTTTTGCTGGCTTGTTATCTGAGTAGGCCCAAGATCAGGATCATAACGATACAATAGTTGAGCCTCTATTTCCTCATCGCTGACATAGTCATACCTAAGTTGTAATGGATGCCCCATGATAGATAACAATCGCATTTCAAAATTTCTTAGCACCTTCTCGTCGGACGGATCGTTAATTATGGAATCCAACGTGAACTCATAAAGTTCAAATAACTCTGATTCAGGACTTAACTTTGGAATTAATTTTAAAATTAATTCATGCAGATAAAAACATTGGACTTGTGCACGAAAATCACTGGTGTATCTAGAATGCTCATGCTCAACTTTTGTAAGCGATACCAACTCTCCGCGACCTGACCATGATAAATACATCTTAGTAAATGGCTGAAGATTATTATTACCTTTCTTTCTAGCCCCTCGAGACACCATATGTACAATGCCGTGCTGCTCTGTTAACGCATACACAATCATACTCGTTTCACGGTAAGAACGAGTATGTAGCACATAAGCAGGCTCAAGCTCGACACGCATCATATTAATTACAACTCATATTCACCAACGATTTTGGGGTTATCTTGCCAATCTTTTTTCACTTTAACCCAAAGCTCCAGATGCACCTTTGATTCAATGCTTTTTTCAATGGCACTACGCGCACGCGAACCAATATTCTTCAACATCTCACCTTTCTTACCAATTAATATACCTTTCTGACCAGCTTTTTCTATCCAAATCACCGCTGAAATCACTACGCGATCATCTCCTTCCTCATATTTTTCAATTTCCACATGAGTTGCGTAAGGCAGTTCTTTCTCCAAATACATAAATGCCGCTTCTCTAATCGTTTCTGCAGCAATAAATTTTTGATCTCGGTCCGTTAAATATTCATCAGGATAAAAAAATTCAGATTCAGGCAGGT